>Ga0208771_1000299_pt1 | contig 30960 bp, 19 predicted proteins | sample AntAceMetag02UKX_FD_184775 | JGI IMG/M metagenome (GOLD analysis project Ga0208771, IMG submission 184775) | Saline lake microbial communities from Ace Lake, Antarctica - Antarctic Ace Lake Metagenome 02UKX (SPAdes) (version 2) | ecosystem: Environmental > Aquatic > Non-marine Saline and... | reverse complement strand
TAACGGAGCAGAATACCGTGAACAATATTTCTCATTTTCTAATTATATAATCACAACTAATGATGAAACATTGGCAATAAAAATAAATAGAGATAAACTAGTTCTTTTTTCCGGTGATATTAATGAACATCAAATAATAGTTTTGCCAGCAGGTATTATTGAATTCCCTATAGAACGCGGAAGCATGAATGGCATCTATTTTGCCGAGAAAATCTATTATAAAGACCGAAATTATAACAACATAAAAATTAAATTTGAGAATGGTTCAATTCGCTATGTAGCTTTTAAAGAAGATAAAAAGGGGAACTTTCATTTACAAAATGAACTTATAAATAATGATAAAGAATGTTTCCTGACCCTTGGATTCAATCAAGATATCAAAGAATATACAAATTATTTCTCTTATGACCGTTGTATTGAAGGCAATATATCAATGAAATTCTTTGATAAGGATTTAAAACCAATATTTTTATCAAATATAAACAGTAGAATTGATAAAGAAAAATAAATTTAATAAATAATAGAGTTCTACATAATAGAGTGTTTTTGTCATCCTGACGAATCTTGCACGTTATTCCCATGAAGGATCTCCGTTTATAATGAGATTCTTCGTTAGAAATTACTCCGAAGATTTCCTCAGAAAGACAACATTTTACATTTTGCAGAACACTTTAGTAAATAATAATAGGAGACCTGAATGAAAATCGGTTTTGACAATGCAAAATATTTAGAAGAACAAACGACAGCAATTCTTGAAAGAGTAGGACAATTTGATAATAAACTCTATCTCGAATTTGGTGGAAAAATTATCTTCGATTATCATGCTTCTCGTGTTTTACCGGGATTTCATCCCAACGTTAAAATGGATCTTCTACAAAAGCTTAAGGATCGTGCTGATATAATACTTTGTATTTATGCTGGTGATATTGAGCGAAAAAAAATTCGTGCTGATTTTGGGATAACTTATGATGTTGATGCTCTTAAACTTATTGATGACTTAAGAGAACGTGATATCAATGTTGCAGCGGTTGTAATAACCAGATTTGAAGAACAGCCAGCTGCTATTATTTTTAAGAACAAACTTGAACGCAGAAATGTTAAGGTATATACTCATAAATTCACAAAAGGTTATCCTACAGATGTTGATACAATTGTAAGTGAGGAAGGATATGGAGCAAATGATTATATTGAAACAACAAAACCGCTCATAATTGTTACAGGTCCAGGACCCGGAAGTGGAAAACTGGCAACTTGTTTTTCACAAATGTATCATGAACACATAAGAGGTATTAAAGCGGGATATGCCAAGTTTGAAACATTTCCCATCTGGAATCTTCCCCTAAAACATCCTGTAAATATTGCTTATGAATCTGCTACTGCCGATCTGAAAGATTATAACCTCGTAGATCCATTCCATTTGGAAGCATATGGTAAAGCAACAATCAATTATAATCGCGATGTCGAAGCATTCCCCGTACTTAAAAGAATCCTCGAGAAAATTACAGGTGGAGAGGCAATGTATAAATCTCCAACAGATATGGGAGTTAATCGGGCAGGTTTTGGTATTATTGATGATGAAGTTACCAAAGAGGCTTCACGTCAGGAAATAATTCGTAGATTCTTTCGTTATAAATGCGAATATGTAATGGGATTTGTAAATAAAGATACCGTTGACAGAGCTGAACTTATTATGAATGAAGTTGGTGCAAGACCTGAAGACAGAAAGGTTGTATTACCGGCACGTGAAGCATCTCTGCAAGCAAAATCATGTGGGAAAGGGAATGGTGGAATTTTCTGCGGATCTGCAATTGAATTGCAAAATGGATCAATCATAACTGGTAAAAATTCTCCACTCATGCACTCTGCATCGAGTCTGATACTCAATGCAATAAAAGTATTAGCCAGAATTCCAGATGAAATTCATCTTCTCTCACCTCAAGTAATTGAATCCATATTTAATTTTGAAATGAATATTTTGAGCGAGAAATCTGTAAGTTTAGATTTGGAAGAAACCCTCATTGCTCTAAGCATTAGTGCTACAACTAATCCTACAGCTCAAATTGCTATGGAAAAAATAAAAGAACTACGGGGTTGCGAGATTCATATGACTCATATTCCTTCTCCGGGTGATGAAGCCGGTTTACGCCGGATCGGCGTTAATCTTACAACTGACCCAAATTTTTCAACAAATAGCTTATTTACATCATAATATAAGAATAAAAGAATTATTTTTTCTAAACACATTTTGTAATTGGTGGATTTTTATCTTCGTTGGGAAAAGGGATCGCTTCTTCTTTCATTGGGCTTCTCTTAAAGAAGATGGGCGGCACAATGAGATTAGGTGCTCAACCCTGTGTATTAAAAGATGGTACTTTGGTTAAGAGTATCTATAAACAGACAGAGATTTCCGAAAGACACCGCCACAGATATGAATTCAATAACAAATACAGAAATATTATAGAAGAAAATGGAATGAAAATCATTGGAACTTCACCTGATGATTTGCTTGTAAAAGTTGTAGAAATACCTGATCATCCATTCTTTATTGTTGTTCAATATCACCCGGAATTCAAATCAAGACCTGATTATCCTCATCCAATATTCGTTGAATTCATAAAAGCAGCAGGTGAATTAGCAAAAAAAACTAGGTAATATATTCAAAGTCATCCTGACAAATCTGTCTCGTTGTTCTTTTAAGGAAGGATAGAAAACTAATTTTCAATTTTCCAGACTCTTCGTTATGAGTATCAGCAGGAAGTGTTTGTTGTTGAAATAAATTCTGTTAGTCTCCCTTCGTAAGGGAGAATTAAAAAGGGTTCATTATTTTAACTTGCGAAATAAATTGTGCTGATAAGTTCAACTTATCAACAAGAAATTATTAAAACATCGGGCGATTAAGTGTAAAGAGTCACTACACCTTAAATACTATACAACAATTAAATTTTAGCATAATAAAAACAAAAACATTTGACAAAGGTTTAATTTATTTTTCTCTTGAATTGTACTTATTAAGAATAAATGAATCAAAAGTGATAATGATGTAAACCTTGCAAAGGTCAATAACATGTCAAAAAGTATAAAAAACTTCGCAAGGTGCTTATGACCCTATTCAAGGAGCCAGATATGAAAAAAAAGTTAACAGTTATTTTATGTTTGTTTCCAATAATTTTGTCATCTTTAACATTTGAATTTGAAAAGATTAATGAATTTGCTGAAAGTGGTGACTATGGTGAATACCATCGCTTATTGATAGAAGATAATTATGTATATGCAATAAGCCATTATGGATTTGAGATCAATTCTGTTGATGAAATTAGTGGTGCACTTAACAGAATAAGTTTGATCCCGATCGAGGGTAATGTGGATGGGATTGAAAAAATTGGAAATAATGTTTTTGTTTCGGTTTCTACTCGTACTAATCCGCCAGATGAAATTTCCAGTGCATTGTATAAGATCGATGTTTCCGATCCTTATGAACCGATTATAGTTGATAGCATTATATTCCCAGAAAATATTAAAAATTGGATTTTAGGAACTTATGGAGATTATCTAGGATATCATAAACTTGAAAATATTGATAATGGTTGGTTTTTTACTCAGCTTGTTTTTATGGATCCTATTACATTTGAAGAAATTACTTCATTTGTGATTCATACTTTTACAGATAAATTGAATGAGAATTATTTTATGCAACAAAGAAATCCGAATGGATATATTTTTGATGTTTATGATTATTCAGATATTTATAACATTCATTTAGTTAGTTCAGTCGATTTTGAATCATGCCCAACTACATTTATGGTAGGACAGGCAATTGATGACAGTACATTTGTCATTATGGAATATGAAAGTATTTCGTTATATGATATTTCAGATATTTACAATATTGAATATCTTAGTACGCATTATAGATATAATAATTCACCCCCTTTTGGTGATTGCATGAGAATTGATGACTTTCTACTAATACCTTCAGAAATTTTCGGTATAGAGGTTGTAGATATCACTGATCTACAAAATCCTTTTATGCATGATTTCTGGGAATTTCCTATTGAAGAGTTAACACAACTTAATCCCTACTTCATTATAGCGGCAGGACTTATTTATGATAATAATCATTTATATATAGGTTCATTTTATAATGGTATATTATTAATGGATTTTAATGACGGAACAATCGAATATGTTGATCATTTCATTAATAATAGAATCAATTTAAGTTTTCATGAAGTATACAATAATCAGTTGTTTTCAACTGGTCATTCAGGAGGATTATATGTTTATGATATAGAAGAGGTGATCTCTCCAACTCTAAATATGATTATTTTTGAAGATTTATTTGTGTTAGATTTTAAGATAATAAATAATTATATTTATTTAACTACATATTCTAGTCCAGATGAAAACACTTATTTTAAGGTTTTTAATATTTCTGATCTTTCTAATCCTATCCTACAATTAGATGAATTATTAAATGGAATATCATCTTTTAAGATTAATGAGAATGAACCGGATTATATTTATATTCGTACGTGGCTTAATTCACATCATGAAATTAGTAAATATGATATTTCTGATCCCGAGAATGTTGAGCAAGTATTGTTGGTTGAATTACCGGAATCAGTTCAAGCATCATCATTTTTCTATGAAGGATATTTTTATATTCTAAAATATAATGATAATGGTATGAAAGATTTATTCATTTATGACGGTTTTGAAGAAGAGAATCCCGAATTAGTAAATCAGATAATAGATTTTACAAATAGTCCCTATATCTTCAATGTTAATGATTATATGAATGTAACTCAACAAAGTGCAGGAGGTGATCTATTTTACAGTTTAGACGAACCTTTAAATCCTGAATTAGCTTTTACAACATCAACTTCTTCAAAATGGAGAGGTTGTAAGTTAAAAGATAATGTGTTATTCAATCCAAGCAGTTATACTGTATATTTATATGATCTTGGGGGTAATCCAAGCGGTGAATTAGAACCTTTTGATCATTTTAATCTGAACTCAAGATATAAAAATTTAATATTTTCCTCTCAAGGTGCAGAGAATTACTTTTTTTGTATGCAATTAGAGTGTATTTCAACTTACAACTATTCAATTGAAACATCTGCAGATGATGAACTTCCCAAACCAGCAATTACACTTTCCAATTTTCCAAACCCATTTAATCCAAAAACAACAATAGTTTTCAATCTAGCTCAAGATGGAGAAGTTCAGCTTGAAATTTACAACATTAAAGGGCAGAAGGTGGATCAATTAGAAATTACGAATTATGAATTAGGAATTAATGAAGTAACTTGGGATGCAGAAGGATTTGCATCAGGAATATATTTGTATCAATTGAAAGTAGATGGCAAAGCGATTGCCAGTAGGAAGTGTTTGTTGCTGAAATAAATTCTGTTAGTCTCCCTTTGACATGTCGCGGCGGAATACAACGAAGACGGAAAGGGAGAATTAAAGAGGGTTAATTAATTTACATTGCGAATTAAATTGCGTTGATAAGTTCAACTTATCAACAAGAAATTGTGAGAAAATCGGACGATTAAGGGTCATCGTCCCTACAAGATGAGAAATCTATGAATCTTTATTTTGATAAAACCTGGTGGTTGGGTAGGCAAGTTCTATATTTTTATTCTTGGCAAATTCCAGTAAGATATCTTCCCAGATTGCTTCGTCGTAATTTCTTCGTTTCCTGGTTTCGCATAAATGACGAATTGTAAGTTTGATTCCATGACCAACAACACTTGTATAAACAATTGGAGTTAATTTCTTGTAATATATCATATATTTTTTAGCTGCTTTTTTAATTTGATTTTCCATTCTTTTTGAAATATTCTCACCTTTATTATTAGCAATATCCAACAGTATCTTTTTAGCTTTTTGCCAATCACTTTCAAACGTTACCACAACTTCAATTTCATTCCAGAGATACTTAAAACCTTTATCATAATTTGCCAGATCCTGCGAGAATATTTTCCCATTTGGAATATGAATTAACCTGCCGGTGCTTTGATCTGCATGAACCCAATTCCCAATTTCAAGAAGCGTGAATTCAAAAAAACTTTGATCTATCACATCACCAGCGTAATCACCGAGCTGAACCCTGTCACCCACATTAAATGGACGTCTGGAAATGATATAAAGCCAACCGGCAAGATTTGTGAAAACATCCTTAAGTGCAATAGCAATACCAGCAGAGAGTAATCCTAAATATGTAACAAGAGATTGAGCGCCTGTGAACCATATCCGAAAAACTAGTATAATGACCAAAATTAGAACAACCGAGTTGATCAATTTCCGCCAATGGTATTGAGTTTTTACTTCAGTGATATTTTTATTAATGATCTTAAAAATTAGTATCTTGATCAACCAGAAAAGTATTAACAGTATAATAGATTCAATTAGTTTGATCATAAATTGTGAATTAATATAAGGAATATCCTGAATTGTGCTTTTAATAAATTGAAGAAAATTCGTCATTGATCACTCCTAAAGTTATTAACCAACAAGATCTCAATCTTATATTTATAATTATACTGTAATAAAAGATCATCAAAAACAAGTGCTAAAATCCACTATATAATCTATGATAGAAATTTAACATTTAACCTGTATTTTGATAAATGTTATCAATAATCTACCAAATAAACTATTTTAACTTCCTGCAAAGTGAACTAACCTGTGATACATTATTATAAACAGCAAGCATCTCTGCAGTAACTGCAATAGCAATCTCCTGGGTAGTCGTCTTCCCAATATTCAAGCCTATTGGTGCATAAACACTGTCTATTAAATTTCCTGAATAATTCTGTTTCTTAATTCTGTTTATTGCATCTGCAGCCTTTATTTTCGATCCAATCATTCCAATATATTTTACATGAACATTTTTTTTACACAATTTATCCAAAATATCAAAATCATATGTATGTCCATGAGTAAAAATTACAATGGAATCACTTTCTTGTGGCTCAAATTGTTCCAGAAATTCAAAATAATCTGTTGCAAAAATCTCTTTAGCAAGCGGTATTCTCTCTTTGTTGGCATATTCTTCTCTAATGTCTACGACAATACAATAAAATCCAATTGAATTTAATATTGGAACAATGCTCCTGCAAAGATGTCCCGCTCCAAAAATATATACCTTCTTTGTTGGTGGGAAATATTCTAAATAAATTTTTGCATTCCCTCCACACATCATACCGATACCTTCAGACGTTTCAGTTAGTTCAAATTCTAGAAAAGCATTTTGCTTTGTTATATGAATTTCCTCGCATTTATCCAGTACCATTCTTTCCAACTTGCCACCACCAACAGTTCCCTCACTCGTCTTATCTTCATAAGAAATAAGCTTAAATCCGGAACGACCAGGTGTTTTTTCTACACCCTCTACAACGGTAGCAAGAACAAATGCAATTCCATTTTTCTGGTTTTCTACAGCTTTTTGTAATACGTTAAATACCGCTGTTTCCATATTTATTTCCTCATAATTTTATTGAGATCTTTTTTTGTATTCAGATTATGCAGTATAGAGTCATCATTTACTTTAATGAATTTTCTACTTTCATTGTTATCTTTAATAACATCATTTAATTTAGAATCAAAAGAGTAAGAGAGAACGATATCTTTAAATGCTGGAGCAAACAAAAGCGGATGTCCACTACGCTTAATCCCATTTTTTATATAAGATGGTTGTGTAATTAGAAATTTGGGATCATAATTTGAAACCAATTCTTCATAAACTCTCTGTGAAATAAATGGTTGATCAATAAGTTGCAACATTATAGGATTCTTTCCGCTTACACTAGAAAATCCCTTTTTTACTGATGAGAACATACCTTTCTTATGCAGTTCGTTATGAATAAAACTAATCACAACAGAATTTTCATAATATGCCATCACTTCATTTTGTACAGTATATAGATTATCACCCAGTATAATATAAATGTGATCTGAAAGTGCAATAAGCTTATTTATAATATGTACGATTGCAGGAATCCCATCAATATCTATAAGCGCTTTATCGCTTCCCATTCTGCTTGATTGACCAGCTGATAATATTATAATCTCTAACATTAAAACCCACATTTACAAAATAATTTGACATATATAATTAACTATTAATACATATCCAAGAATTAAGTTATTAATAATTGTGTCAAATAATATGGTGTTCAAAGGAAATTATGGAAAATGATAAAGAGCTTATAAGACAAATTAAAGCGCTAACAAGAATTGGGATTGCACTTTCAGCTGAAAAGGATATTAATAATTTCTTTAAAATGGTATTAGAAGAAGCAATGAATTTTACCAATGCTGATGGAGGAACAATCTACACACTTTCTGTGGATAAGCAAACACTCGATTTTACAATAATTTGCACAAAATCTAAGAACTTAAATCTCGGAATGGCAGATGCGGCAAAATGGCCAAGCATTTCACTTTATGATGAAAAGAGTAATAAAATATTTACAAATTTTGCATCTTATGTTGCTTATACTGGAAAACCTTGCAGTGTTGTAGATGCTTATCATCAAGATATGTTTGATAATAGCGGAACAAGAAACTACGACATAAACAATAATTATCACTCAAAATCAATGATAGCAATTCCCATGAAAGACCACGAGAATGAATTACTCGGTGTTATTCAACTTATCAATGCTTATGATGATGAAGGCAATATAACCCATTTTACCGAAGAGCATCTTACAATGCTAAATTCACTTTCCTCTCAAGCAGCTATTGCCTTTACAAATAAGAATCTTGTAAAGGGATTAGAAAAGCTTTTGTATCAATTTGTTAAGAGCATTGCAACTGCAATCGACCGTAAATCTAAATATACTGGAGGACATATTAAACGTGTGGCATCGCTCTCTGAAATGCTGGCAGAAGAGATACAGAAGGATTCTAACAAATACAAAGATATCCATTTTACTCCAGATGAAATGCAAGAAATAAGTCTGGCTGGATGGATGCATGATGTTGGCAAGATAACTACACCTATATATATTCGTGATAAAGCAAAGAAACTGGAAACAATTCAAGATAGAATAGAACATGTAAAAACCCGTTTTGAGTTTATCTCCGCTCTTATCCTGAAAGATATTGAACTTGCTAAAACAAAACAGCGTAAAAAAGACCTTCAAAAACTTTATGAAAAACTTATTGATGATAAAAAATTTGTGATAAATGTAAATACTGGAAGCGAATTCATGCAAGATGAATATGTAAATAGAATTGAGGATATCTATAATTTTAAATATTCAGCAAACAATAAGGAATATCATCTTTTAACAGAAGATGAGAAAGAGAATCTTTGCATTCGAAAAGGGACCCTATTATCTAAAGAATTAGAAAAAATATGGGAACATGCTCTTGTATCTCATGAGATGTTATCGGAACTTTCCTATCCAAAGAAATTTAGAAATCTTCCTCTTTATGCAGCTTCTCATCATGAAAAACTAAACGGCAAGGGGTATCCCTTAAAAAAAACGGCAGAGGAACTCCCATTGCAATCACGTATTATAGCAATTGCAGATCTGTTTGAAGCACTTACCGCTTATGATAGACCTTATAAAAAAGGTAAAACACTTACCGAAACGCTTACCATTATGGCTACTATGATTAATAATGGTGAAATCGATGAAGATCTTGTTAATCTTTTGATAGATTCGAAATTATATTTAAAATATGCTGAAAAATTCTTGAAGCCGGAACAAATTGATGATGTTGATATCAATAAAATAAAAGAAATGTATAAAAAATAATGTTTAACAAATTAACTAATAATCACGCTAAGGAATTGGCAAAATTACATCAGAAAAAATTCAGAGAAAAATATAAGAAAATAGTCGTTGAAGGTGTACGCCTTATAGACCAATTAAATGATTATGAAATTATATTTAATGAACTGATCATCTTGAACACAAGTGAATTTAACATTTCTCAATATACTGCTAAACAAATATTTATTGCAAGCCAAAATCAAATGAAAAAGATCACAGTTACAAAAACACCACAAAATATTGTAGCAGTAATTGACACAATTCCAATTCCAGTTAAACAGACAGAATTCCTGCTCTATCTGGATGGAATTAGCGATCCTGGAAATATGGGAACAATATTTCGCACAGCTACAGCAGCAGGAGTTTCCGGTATAATCCTTTCACCTAATTGCTGTGAAATTTACAATCCCAAAGTAATACGAGCATCCTTGGGCTCGGTATTCTATTTACCTTCGGAAACTCACGATCATAACTGGCTAAAAAGTTTCCAGACTAGCATTATCGTTACAACACTGGAAGAATCTATCAATCTATTTGAACTTGAAAAACCTGCCAGTTTAATGCTCGTTATCGGTTCAGAAGCATTTGGAGTAAGTAAAGAGATCTTAAAAATTGCAAACCAAAAAGTAAAAATACCAATTTCCGGAAATATTGAATCGATAAATGCTGCAGTTGCGGCTGGAATAGCCATCTATCATTTTATCAACAAATAAATATGAGTGTAACAATAAAAGAACTCACGAATAGAAAAATATGGCTTGCACCACTGGCTGGAATTACTGATAATCCATTTAGATCTATATGCAAAGAATGTGGCGCTGATGTTGTGGTTAGCGAAATGATAAGTGTAGACGGACTTCTATACAATAGAGACCGCAGTTTAGAATACGCTGAATTTGAAGAATCTCAACATCCTTTTGGACTTCAGTTATTTGGTTCTGATCCTGATATTTTTAAGAAAGCACTCAAAATTGCCTTAACTAAAAAACCTGATTTTATAGATATTAACATGGGATGCCCTGTTAAGAAAGTTATAAAACGTGGTGCCGGATCTGCTTTGATGACAACACCCGATATTGCTGCCAAAATTGTGTACGAAACAAAAAATATTCTAGCTCCTCTTAATATTCCACTTTCGGTAAAATTCCGTTCCGGTTGGGATATGTTCAGCATAAATTCTCTTGAATTTGGAAAAAAAATGCAGGAAACCGGAGCAGATATGATTTGCCTGCATCCCCGCATACGCGAACAGATGTTTTCGGGTAAAAGTAATTGGAAATTGATAACAGAATTGAAAAGGGAAGTAAGCATTCCCGTAATTGGAAATGGTGATGTTATCACAATTAAAGATATGATAGCAATGTATCAACAAACCGGATGTGACTCTGTGATGATAGGTCGCAGCGTTATGGGAAAACCATGGTTATTTAAACAAATTAAAAACTATTTAAATAGTGGAATTATTGAAGAAATCTCTACAGAAGAAAAACTTGGGATCATTAGAAGACACATGGAATTAATGATATTCCATAAAGGAGAAAAACAAGCCGTTTATGAAATGCGCACACACTTTTCTCATTACACAAAAGGACTCCGTGGAGGAGCACAAGTGAGAAACAAAATTAATAAATTACACAACGTTGACAAAATATTATTATTGGTTGAAAAATTGTATAAAGTACAAGATCCGGTTGAGGAGAGAGATGACAGAACAGAAGAAATTGAATAACATTCTATGGCAGGCAAAAATGCAATTAAATTCAAACTGGTTGGAAGCAAAGCAAATCCTGCAGGATGGATTAGAAGAATTTCCAAAAAATACCGAGTTTCTCCTTTTCCTGGCAGAGATTTACTTCAGCAAAAAATTATTCCGTAAAGCTATCGGTGTATATCATGAGATCTTAAGAATTGAACAGGATAATGAAACTGCGATCTTCCAAATTGCCAATGCATTTATGGCGATAAATGAATACAAATTAGCAATAAATTATTATGATATGCTCTACAACAATTTTCCTGAATTGATCTATAATAAAGCATATGCATATTCCAAGGTTGGAAAAAATGAAAAAAGCATTGAAATTTTAGAAAACATATTTAATTTTAAAATATCCTCACTTCTTCCATATATTTTTCTCGCTGAATTGTATTTTTTGGATGGAAGGCATAAGGACTCTATAAGTACATTAGAAAAGGCGCAGCAGAAATTTGGTAAACGGGGAAATATTAGTTATCTTAAAGGACTGGCATATTATAATCTTAAGAACATTCTTAAGGCTTATGTAGAATTTGAAAACGCTGAAAAGTTAAAGGTTTATTCTGCTAATTTTTTTAAGAATTATGCACTAACTTGTGATAAAATTGGGAAAACAGAAAAGGCTATAGAATTGCTAATGGACGGTATTAAGAAAAATCCATTCGACCCGATAGTATATATTGAACTAATACAGATCTACCTTGAACATGAAAGATATGAAGAGGCATTTTCGCTAGTTGAACTTTCACGGAAAAACGTTCCCTATTCTGTCACACTTTCTATGTTACATAATAAAATTGTGCTCTATTTTAATAAAGAGAAAACCGGGAAAGATTAAATAATGGGAGGATTTAGAATTATTTGGTGGGTTGTTGTTGTTATATTCTATCTATTAGGTGTAATAGCAGCTCTTGATGCAATTTGGAAAGGTAGAACATCTCAGGGTTCAGTTGCCTGGTCGGTTGCGCTCATCTCCTTCCCTTATCTGGCAGTTCCTCTTTACTGGATTTTCGGTGATAGAAAATTCCATGGCTATATAAATGCACGCCGTACAGGTGACCTAAAGATAAATAATATTGCTCACGATCTTAGAAACAAATTGGAGAATAATAACCTGATCTCCAAAGATGAACATCCAGACTTCAGTGTTATGGAAGCACTGGCAAAAATGCCATTCACTTTCTATAATAAAGCAGAATTACTTATTAATGGGGAAACCACTTTTGATGCAATTTTTAAGGGAATTGAAAAAGCACAGGATTATATTCTTGTGCAGTTTTATAAGATCAATGATGATAAGCTGGGAACAAAATTGCAGACCAGACTAATTGCAAAAGCGAAAGAAGGTGTGAGAATCTACCTGCTTTATGATGATATCGGCTGTACTCCCCTGCCCCGTTCTTATATGGAAAAAATGCGCAATAACGAAATAGAAGTTCACAATTTTAAAAGCAGGAAAGGCTGGGCACACAGACTTCGTTTGAACTTTAGAAATCACCGAAAAATAGTGGTTGTTGATGGCAAAATTGCTTATGTTGGTGGTTTGAACGTGAGCGATAAATATATGGGAATAAATCCAAAGTATGGTTACTGGCGAGATACTCATGTAAAGATAGAAGGACCTTCCGTGCAAAGTGTACAATTGCCTTTTATTTCTGACTGGTACTGGGCAACACAGGAAGTTCCTGAACTGAACTGGGAACCTAGCTATTTACATGAATGGAAGAACAATGTTCTAGTTCTACCCAGCGGACCGGCGGATGAACTGGAAACCTGCGGAATTTTCTTTGTTCATGCAATAAATTCTTCTAAAAAACGTTTATGGATAATCAGCCCTTATTTTGTGCCTGACCAGCAGGTTTTGTGTGCATTGCAGTTAGCTGGATTACGTGGTGTTGATGTGAGAGTGATGATCCCCGAAAAATCTGATCTATTTATTACCAATCTTTCCACACTTTCTTACCTGCAAGATATCACCAAAGTCGGCATAAAAGTTTATAGATATAAAAAAGGATTTTTACATCAGAAAACTATGCTGATTGATGATGAAAGATCCATGATAGGTACTGCCAACTTTGATAACCGCTCCATCCGCATTAACTTTGAGATAAACATATTATTCAGCAGCAAAGAATTTGCCGGTAAAGTGGAAGAGATGATGATTGAGGATTTTGCCAACAGCTTCCAAATAACCGAAGAAGACTACACAAAAAAACCATTCTGGTATAAACTGGCTGTTAAAGTCGCACGGTTAATGGCACCTATACAATAATGTTTTGCTGTAAAGGCTCAATGATACAAAAAAATGTACTGAGAAAAAGAAGATGGACACGGAAAAGTAAAGAATAGTGCCTGAGAAACTTTAAAACTTATATCGTTGAGGTTATCTATAAGCTTTCCTGCCCGCCAAAAAAAACAGAAACTAAAAATTGAAGAAACAGAAAATACTCTCTTAGAAATAAGGGGGATGCGTGTTTGCTATCTTAATTCACTTGACAGATATCAACTATAATTTTCTTTTTTAAATAAATAAAAAAATCATATTGGACAATATGAATTGAATGAAGTTTAGAAATAAACTGGAGTATGTTATGGGAAAACCAAAACTTTTAATTGTAGATGACAGATTAGAAAATTTAATCGCAATAGAAACAATATTACAAAATATAGACGCTGAAATGATTCGAGCACATTCTGGTAACGAAGCTCTGAAATTAGCATTGGATAATGATATTGCACTAATTCTTTTAGATGTACAAATGCCAGGGATGGATGGATTTGAAACTGTTAAATTGATGAAACAAGTTAAAAAAACGAAGTATGTCCCTGTCATTTTTATTTCAGCAATATATTCAGAAGATATCTATAAAATTAAAGGAGTGGAAGCTGGTGGAGTAGATTTCATCATTAAACCTATTATCCCGTCAATTTTGATCGGAAAAGTTAATATCTTCCTCGAAATCTATACTCAGAGAAAAGATCTGGAGCAGGAAATAGAGTTGCGGCAGATTGCGGATAAGAAAGTGATAGTCCATCGAGAAAGATTGCTCTTGATAAATTCTATTTTAAGGCATGATATTACCAATAATCTGACAGTCATTAAAAGTGCTTTTAGGCTATTCAAAAGAAAAAAGGATGTACAGGTTATGGAAGATGCTTCTGCTTATATTGATAAAAGTATAAAACTCATACGTAGAATGAGCATTTTGGGTAAAGATAATAGTCTAAATCAAGATTTAATGAATTATGATGTTAGACAAATTCTGGAATTAATAATGATTGGAAATGACTCGATTGAATTTAATTTGAAAGGAAATTGCAGCATTCTGGCAGATGAATCAATCGAATCGGTTTTCGATAATATTATAAGGAATGCAATCACACATGGCAAAACAAATCGTATTGACATTAACATTACAGAAAAAGGAAAAATCTGTGAAGTAAGTATTTCTGATTACGGAGTTGGCATACCGGAAGATGTGATGAATAAGATTTTTGATGAGAATTTTATTTATGGGAAAACAGGTAATACGGGCATCGGACTTCACATCGTGAAAAAGCTATGAATAATTTTGGAGGAGATGTTCTCGTAGAAAAAAATGAACCACAGGGTACTACATTTGTATTAGAATTTTTAAGTTCATAATTACTTGTAAATAAAAAGGATAATTGCATCTATGAAAACAGATATTGAAAATATTGAAATCGATCTTTTCCTGGAAGCTGTATTTAAATGCTATGGTTACGATTTCAGACATTATGCCAGAGCATCGCTAAAGAGAAGGATCAAAAAGCTAATAAAAAAGAACGGATATAAAAGAATAAATGATATGACTTCAGATATTCTACATGATCGATCTTTTTTTTTAAAAGTAGTTTATGACTTCTCGATCACTGTTACGGAAATGTTCCGTGATCCTTCATTTTACCGGAACTTGCGTGAAAAAATTATTCCCTATCTTAAAACATATCCCTTTATAAAAATCTGGCATGCTGGCTGTGCTACCGGTGAAGAGGTATATTCACTGGCTATTTTATTAAAGGAAGAAGGAATCTACAATAAAACTACCATCTTTGCTACAGATTTTAATGGAGATGCCCTAGAAACTGCCAGGCAAGGAATTTATTCATTGAAAGATATGCAGACTTACACGACAAACTATCAGAAAGCTGGAGGCAAAGCTTCTTTTGCTGATTATTATCATGCTAAGTATAAATCGGCAATTATGAGTAATGCACTTTCCCAGAATGTAACTTTTGCAAATCATAATCTGGTTACAGACAGCATTTTTGGAGAAATGCATCTGATACTTTGCCGCAATGTACTGATCTATTTTAATCGAGAGTTACAAAATCGTGTTTTATCATTATTCAATGAGAGCCTTGTAAAGAAAGGTTTTTTGGCTCTTGGAAGCAAAGAATCAATCCAGTTTTCAAGCCTTGAAAATGATTTCAAACCAATTGATAAAAAAAATAAGATTTTCCAGAAGATCAAGCAGGCTAATATATGATGCATCAAATAAAACTGAATCTAAAAGAATTCAAATGTATTGTGATCGGCGTCTCTGCTGGTGGTATGGAGGCTCTAAGCAAATTATTAGCATCATTACCTGCTGATTTTCCACTATCAGTTATTATTGTGCAGCATCTTCACAAAACATCTACCGGATATTATCTTGAATATTACAATGAAAAATGTTCATTATTTGTAAAAGAAGCCGAACAGAATGAAACAATCAAAGCTGGGAATATCTATTTTGCACCACCGGATTATCATTTGCTGGTCGAAGATAATGAAACACTGATATTATCTTCTGATGAGAAGGTGAATTATTCGCGTCCATCTATCGATATACTTTTTGAAAGTGCTGCTGATGCATATAGAGAAAAACTGATTGGCATAATTTTAACTGGAGCCAATAATGATGGAGATGAAGGGATGAGAATCATTAAGCAAAAAGGCGGCTTCACAATTGCCCAGAATCCACTTGAAGCTGAATTTCCGGTTATGCCGCAATCTGCCATTGATACAGGCACGATCGATCTTATTCTTACATTAAATGAAATAATTAATGAACTTATAAAGCGGTACAAGTAAGGAGTTGAAATGATAAGATTTAAAGATTACCCTATTGGAATAAAATTATCCATTCCATTCCTGATTATTGTATTATTGATCTCTTTATTAACAACCATTATTAATACTCATTTCTTAAATCAAAATTTCAATAAAGAAATTAGCAGAAATCTTGAAAATAAACTTAAAGTTACAAATGATTTAATTAAATCGCATTCTGAAGCTGCTTTAGGGATAGCATCAACAATCTCAGAAATGGAATTGGTGAAAAAAGCTTATACTGAATACCGTAGAACACAAAATCTTGAAAAAAGTCGTAATATGCTAATTGATGAATTTGATAGTATTTCTGCTAAATTGAATAAAGAATCAGATATACCAGCTCGCATCCATTTTCATGTTCCACCTGCCAGGTCATTATTGAGATGTTGGAATAGTGCTGGTGGAGACGATCTCTCTGATTTTAGAAATTCAATTCTTAAAGTATCAAACACACAAAAACCGGTGATGGGAATTGAGGTTGGCCGAACAGGATTAATGATAAGGGGAATATCTCCGATCTTTACTCTCAATGATGAATTTGCTGGATCAGTTGAATTTATTACACCATTTTTAGAGATTAAAAAACATTTGATTTCAAAAAGTGGAAAAGTTGCTTTTTTTATATTAAAAGACATGACTAAAAATATTCGCCTTTTTTCTGATAATAATGATCAATCAATAAAATATAAAGGAGTAAAATATCAAATTATAGATTCAAATTCCAATAGTTTTAATCTTGATATTGTATTTAACTATTTGCTTAGCAGAAAGATAACTGAACTTGAAATGTTTAAAAAAGATAGTTATTATTATGCAATGAGTCCCATATACAATTTTGATAATAATGCAGTTGGCTTGGTTGTTTATCAAGAAGATATATCAGATTATATAAAAAATCGTAATACATTGAATTTTTTAATAATTAGTTTATCAGTACTATTAGCAATCGGTGGTATAATATTTATTCTCATTCTAATCCACAAAGTTATTACTAAACCTTTAATGATGATTAACAAGGTTTCAAGACAACATATTTTAGGAGATATTGAACATAAAATCGAATACAACAGCAAAGATGAAGTCGGATTACTGGCTTCGTCTTTCAGAAAATTACAGAAAAGTATGCTTGCTATAACAAATCATGCAAAAACAATTTCATCGGGCGATTATAGCATAGAAATAAAGCTCAGATCAGAAAAAGATGAACTGAGTATAGCACTAAATGAGATGACCAAATCACTTCATAAAACTTCAAGGGAGAATGAAATACAAAATTGGCTTAAGACCGGACAGAATAAGCTAAGTAATAAGATGCGTGGGGACCAAGATATAAAAACTCTATCCAAAACAGTAATCACTTTTATAGTAAAGTATCTAAAAGCTCAGATCGGCAGTGTTTATATTGTTGATGAAAGTAAAAAAAGCCTCGTTTATACTGGCAGCTATGCCTTATCAAAAGGAAAGGATGTGATTCGTAAAATTAAATTCGGTGAGGGCTTAGTTGGACAAGCAGCACTTGAAAAAGAGATAATAACTCTTTCTGATATTCCTGATAATTATATAGATATAAATTCTACATTTGGAGAATTTGTTCCAAAGACTCTTTTAATAGCACCATTCATGTTTGAAAACAACGTACTTGGTATAATGGAATTGGGTTCTATAAACGAGTTTACAGCTCTTGAGATAGAATTTATAAAATCTACTCTGGAGAACATTGCCATTGCTTTTAATTCAACCCTTTCAAGAGAACAGTTAAAAATGATACTAGAAAAGACAAATAAACAGGCAGAAAAACTTAAGGAACAACAAGAAGAATTGCGTGCATCTAATGAAGAACTGGAAGAACAAACAGAAGAACTTAGAGCTTCTACAGAAAAATTTAAAACCCAGCAAGAAGAATTGCAAGCCATCAACAAAGAATTAGAAACTAATAATTATATGAATGAAAAGAGAACGGAGAGTTAAAATGAAGACCACGAATTTTATTGCTAAAAGTTTAAGTGCTAAGTTAACAATTTTGTTTCTTATTATATCAATTATTCCAATCGTTATCATTGCTATTATAAGCAATCTTAGTTCGCGGAATGCACTTGAACAAAGTGCTTTCGAAAAATTAGAATCTGTTGGTACTTTCAAGGGTGATCAAATTGTTGCATTTATTAGTAGAAAATTCAGAGATCTGGAAATTCTTTCACAAGCTGATAATATTACAAGAGCATTTGATATTTTATATAAATATCATGATGAAAGTGGTGCTACTACAGAGAGTAACTTTGATGTGTCAACTGCCAAGTATAAAAAAATATATAATGAAATTGATCCATTTTTTAAAAAATACATAAAAAGATATAATTTTGAAGATATTTTCCTTATTTGCTCAGATCATGGGCATGTAATGTACACAGCATTAAAGGAAAATGATCTGGGAACTAATTTAGCATTGGGTAAATATCGCTATAGTGGTTTAGGAAAATTATGGAATAAAGTTATCAGCAATAGAAAAAATATAATGGTAGATTTTTCTTATTATAGTCCATCAGCAGAGAACGCTGCATTTATTGGGACACCGGTTTTTGATGCTAATGGTAAATTAATTGCTGTAATTGCCATGCAATTAAGTCTTGAAAAAATAAATGAAATCATGCAGGGAGTAATCGGTCTGGGTGAAACTGGAGAAACTTATATTGTTGGTAATGACTATTTAATGAAATCAGATTCAAGGTTTGATACCGAATCAACCATTCTTAGGCAAAAGGTTGAAACGCAAAGTGTTAAACTTAGCTTACAGGATAAATCTGGAACACATATTATTAAGGATTATAGAGGTATCTCTGTTTTAAGTTTTTATAAAGATGCTGGATTAAATGAAAATTTTGGAACTGATTTTGATTGGGTAGTAATTGCTGAAATTGATAAGGATGAAGCATTTTCTCCGGCAACAAAATTGGTTAGACGAATATTAATGATAGGAATTTTATTAATGATTCTTGTTATATTTGTATCAATATATTTTTCAGGTACTCTTTCAAAACCTATTAAGAAGATTACAAAAATTGCTAACTCAATTGCATTAGGAGATTTGAATCATAATTTGAATATTAAACGTAAAGATGAGATAGGAAATCTGGCAGAGTCGTTTAGAGATCTAAAAAATAACACACTTGCAATTGTAGATTATTCCAAGCTTGTTTCTTCTGGTGATTATACTGCAAAATTGATACCCAGATCATCTAAGGATGAGTTAATCATTGCATTGAATAAAATGACAAGTAAAGTTAATAATGCTTCAATAGAAGGAGATTTAAGGAATTGGCTTAAAACCGGACAGAACAAATTAAATAAAAAGATGCGTGGTGATCAGAATGTAATTAGTCTATCCAGATCGATCATTACATTCCTTGCAAAATATATTGATGCCCAGATAGGAGCTTTATACTTGGTCGAAGAAGAATTGAATGAACTTAAATTAACGGGTAGTTATGCTTTTACTGTTCGGAAAAATTTAAATTCCAGAATTAAATTTGGAGAAGGTTTGGTCGGACAAGCTGCTTTTGAAAAGGAGATGATCACGCTTTCCAATATCCCTGAAGATTATATCAGAATCAATTCTTCTTTGGGTAACGTAATACCAAAGAATATTATGGTTGCCCCATTCATTTTTGAAGATAATGTGCTCGGCGTGGTCGAGTTAGGTTCTATTAAAGAATTTTCTGTAGTTGAAATGGACTTTATTAATTCTGCATTGGAGAATATCGGCATTGCGGTTAATACATCTATATCTCGCGTGAAACTAAAAACACTATTAAACGTGACACAAAATCAATCTGAAGAATTACAAACTCAACAGGAAGAGCTTAAGACATCCAATGAAGAATTAGAAGAACAAACAGAAGAATTGAAAGTGTCAACAGAGAAACTGAAGGAGCAACAGGAAGAACTTAAAGCAACCAATGGAGAACTGGAAGAAAAAACTGAATCCCTTGAAAGACAGAAAAATGAGATTATGGAATAGAATAGATTGATCGAAGTTGCTAGAAAAGAAATTGAAAAGAAAGCAGAGGATCTGGCAATTGCCAGTAAATACAAATCAGAATTTCTGGCAAATATGAGCCATGAACTCAGAACTCCACTCAATAGTTTGCTGATCCTTTCCAGAGATCTGGCTGATAACAGTAAAGGAAATCTTCTTGAGAAACAGATCGAATCTGCTGAAATTATTTATGCTAGTGGAAATGATCTGCTAAACCTGATAAATGAGATTCTTGATCTTTCCAAAATTGAAGCAGGCAAGATGATTGTAAATATTCAGGATGTATTTCTGGCTGACCTGTCTAGAAGTATAAATAGAAATTTCCAACACCAAACCAGGTTAAAAGAACTAGAATTGAAAGTTCATATTGCAGAAAATCTGAGCGAGAGTATATTATCAGATCAACAGAGAATTGAGCAAATAATTAAAAATTTACTTTCTAATGCTATTAAATTTACTGAAACAGGTAGCATAACAGTAGAGTTTAAACAGCCTGATCCTGAGATGGATCTTTCTAAAAGTGGACTTAAATATCAAGATTCAATAGCAATAAGCGTTACAGACACAGGTATTGGTATTCCTGCAAATAAGCTGAGTGCCATTTTTGAAGCGTTCCAGCAGGCAGATGGCAGCACTTCCAGAAAATTCGGAGGAACTGGACTTGGACTTTCCATATCCCGTGAACTTGCAAAACTGTTAGGTGGTGAACTTCAACTTAAAAGTAAAGAAGGGAAAGGATCAACTTTTACGTTCATTATTCCTAAAATTATAAAAGAATCTGTTACGGGTGATATTGTTGATAGACGAAAATCTAAAGAACGTAGAATAGAACATACAGTTCCAAAAATTGCCGAGCGTAAAGATAATAAACCTGCTCCATCTATAGATGATGATAGAAACGATATAACCGAGAATGATAGAAAGATATTAGTAGTTGAAGATGATCTTAATTTTGCAAAAACTTTACGTACTTTTTGCAGAGATAAGCATTTTAAATTTCTACATTCCGGAGATGGTGAAACTGGATTACAACTAGCAAAAGAGTATATTCCAGATGCCATAATCTTGGATATAAAATTACCAGGGATAGATGGATGGTGTGTATTGGACAGTTTAAGGGAAAATCCTCACTTGCGTCATATTCCTGTACATATGATGTCTGCAATGGAAGAAACGATCGATGCTTTTCAAAAAGGCGCCATAGGCTATTTAATGAAACCAGTGAACAAAGATCAGCTTGATAAAGCCTTCAAAAAAATGGAATCATTCTACGCTAAAGATATAAAAGATCTACTGATTGTAGAGGATAATGAACCAATGCAGAATGCTATTGTAACTTTATTAGGTGAAAATAAAATAAAAATCACAGCTGTCGGTTTAGGCAAGAAAGCAATTGAAAAAATTAAAAAAAATAAGTTTGATTGTATCGTGCTTGATCTTTCACTTCCGGATATTACCGGATTTGAAGTTCTAAAAGAACTGGAAAAATTGAATGTAACAATCCCTCCTGTTATAATATATACAGGAAAAGATATTACTAAAGAAGAGGAATTCGAATTGAATAAATATACGAGTTCCATTATCATTAAAGGTGTAAAGTCGGATGAAAGGCTGCTGGATGAAACTGCTCTATTCCTACATCAGGTTGTAGATGAAATGCCTGAAAATAAACAAAAGATAATTTCCAGAATTTATGATCAAGACGCACTTTTTGAAGGTAAAAAAGTGCTGGTAGTAGATGATGATATGAGAAACGTATTTGCAGTTTCTCACATTCTGGAAGAAAAAGGTATGGAAATTTTTAGTGCCGCAAATGGTAAGAAAGCTCTGGAAGTACTGGAAAAAGAAAAACCGTTTGATATGGTTTTGATGGATATTATGATGCCTGTGATGGATGGATACGAAACTATGAAAAACATCAGAAAGCAAACTAAATACAGAGATCTTACAATTATTGCTCTTACTGCCAAAGCAATGAAAGGAGATAAGGAACAATGTTTGGCAGTAGGAGCAAATGACTACCTGGCAAAACCGCTGCAGATTGACAAGTTGCTTTCGTTGATGAGGGTGTGGATGTATAAATAGGATTTTTTAAAAAGGGAATATTGAAATGAATAAACCTAAAATATTGATCGTAGATGATAAACTGGCAAATCTGATAGCTCTGGAGACTTTGTTACAAAATATTGATATAGATTGTATCAGAGCATTATCCGGTAATGAAGCACTGCAATTAACTCTGGAACATGAATTTGCTCTAGCTTTGATAGATGTACAAATGCCGGAAATGGATGGCTTTGAAACTGTAGAATTGATGAGAAATGTAACAATTACAAAATATCTGCCCGTAATATTTGTGTCGGCAATTTATTCTGATGATTTTTACAAAATAAAGGGTGTAGAAGCAGGAGCTGTAGATTTCATTACGAAGCCAATCGTTCCAAAAGTTCTCATAGGTAAGGTGAAGATATTTTTAGAGTTATATTCTCAAAAGTTGCAACTTGAGAAAACTGTTTCCGAACTTGAAAAAGCACTTTCTGAGATTAAAACCTTGAGTGGTTTGATTCCGATTTGTTCTTCCTGCAAAAAAATTCGCGATGATTCAGGTTTCTGGACAAACGTGGAACATTATATTGCTGCAAGAAGTGATGTAGATTTTTCACATGCAATTTGTCCTGATTGTATGAAAAAAGAATATCCTAAAATTTATGCTAAATTAAAAGCAGAAGGAAAAATCTAAGATTGGTATTTTACCATCAGATTATATCCCATACAAAAAAATGAAGAATTCTGATGCTATGTTCAAATCATTATTTCTCTCATCAGTTTTTACACACGGTGAAGCTCCACTCAAATGTCATTCGACTTCATGTTCTACTGATTAATCACACATTTCACATTGAAAACCATAAATGTATAATGTCCAGTTCCAATAACTGATCCACTGGTAGGCATTCCGATCACAATTCCCAATTCATTAATTTTATGAATCTTAACTAATAGTATGTTTCGACTGAAAAACAATAATTAAAAAAAGCCCCGATTTCTCAGGGCTAAAAGCTATATGCTATTTGGTTAAATACTATTTTACAGCAGTAACTTTAAAAAAGAATTTAGATTCTGAGATAGGATAAGATATCGTTGTATTAGGTGTTGATAGAAGATAATAAAAACCATCCACGGGATCAATAGAACCATATATATTATAAGATACAGCCGTTAGAACTGAAGTCCAGGAAAGAATAATATTATTGTTCTCTTTAGTTATTGCCAGTTCTTGTGGCGCAACAATAGAATCTTCAAAGAACCAGATCCTTCTTGATAAGGTTGAATCGATCACAAATGGATTTGGTTTGTTTTCCTGATAGGAAGCAATTGCCCAGATTCGGTCTAATTCTGTTGCATCTACCGGATCGTATTCATGCCAATCCTGCAGAGTTTCTTTCTGAGTATTCCAGAAAGTAGTATTTGCAGCAGGTTCATACATTGCAAAGAAGTAGAACATTGAACGGGCAATATCACCTTTTACAGATTCCCGAGGTTCAAAGAAATCAGGATCATCATTTTCTTTTTCGGAGTATTCATCAATATTCTGAGTAGGAATGGTATAAAAAGTTTCATCTAATCTATACCATCTATCAGCATTTTGGTCCGGGATTTCACCAAAAGGATCATTACCTCTGGAAGAATTAACACCAGTTCTGCAAGGATACAAATGGTGCATATCACTTTTCTGCGGTTCAACATCTGCTCCCATGCTCTGGGGCCAGGAATGTTCACAGTTTATTCCATTATTATAAGCATAAGTACTTGGATCTTGTGAAAGGTCCATAGTAATTGTGAAACCAGAATAAATGCCGGATAATTGATTGCCCGGTTTTAAATCAATTTCTGAATACATTATGTCTCGGCATGTATTATATCCTAAAGTAGTAGAAGTTTTGAAATTTTGTAAAATGTAATTTAAAAGTTCTTCTTCAGAAAGCCCTTGTCCTATCTCAGTTTGTGAATAAAGTATAGAGCTAAATACTAAAATCACTAAAATAAATATAATATTAATTTTCATTGAGCTAAATTTTTATGAAGCAAATTTTTGTCAAATGGAAGAATTGGGAAAGTGAGGACTTGCTGTTATTCTGAAATTTCTTACATAGGCTTACGAGTAATATAATTATAATTGGAGATCCTTCCAGAAACTAACTTACAAGAAACGTTAGAAAGACAGATTTTCAATTCATAATTCTCTACTTCATACTTCGATACTTGGCTGAAGCCAAACTTTCATCCTTCGCAGTAGTCTGTTACGGAGAACGGACAGCATGACAAGAATTCTTTCACAGGCTTCTTTCACTCCCTAATTCCTGATCTCTAATCCCGAATCCCTAATTGAAAAAGCTCTCAGAACTTTTTCAATAGTTCTTCCACAGCTCTTTTAAGTTGAACATCATCATCATTAATTATCTGCTCTGGTGTGGGGTCGACAAAGATGTCGGGTATTGCTCCATTTCCCTCCATATTTTTTCCGGTAGGAGTATACCACCCAGTTGAAGGCATTCGCATACTGGATCCATCCATAAATGTATAATGTCCAGTTCCAATAACTGACCCACTGGTAGGCATTCCTATAACAATTCCCAATTCTAATTGCTTAAATAATGTAGGAAAAATTTCAGCATCAGAGAATGAATTTTCATTTATCAGTAATGCCATTGGAACATCTACAGTATTATCAGGATTTTTATATTTCACCTTGCCGTCATAACCTCTATAAGTACTCAGGGCATAAGGCTTCTTGGTAAGGATTTCTAGCAATCTGTCATGAATGTAACCACCACCGTTATTTCTTACATCAATTATCAGAGCTTTTTTATCTGCATTTTCGGCAAATAAGTCCTGAATAAATTTTTGATAGCTTGTGTTATTCATGCTTCTTATATGGAGATAACCGATCTTTCCACCTGATAATTTTTCAACTCTTATTCTTCGTTCTTCCACCCAATTATCGTAAAAAAGTGCACGGTCCTCGCGGTTACTTAACCCTTTTATTGTAACGACTTTCATACTATCACCGCACATTATCTCCAGCTTTATTTTCTCGCCAACTTTATTCTTAAAGTTAGCAATAATATCCATTTCTTGCCCGATCTCTTCTCCATCTACAGAAAGCAGTATATCTCCCGCTTTTATATTGTGCGGTTTATTCAATTTAGATTTTTTATAGATCTTCTTTATTCTAATCCCGTTTTTAGGAAAATTTTTGTAATCAAATTCAAATCCGCAATAGGCAGTATCATAAGTTTTATAATTGGAATCACTTCGCGGATAAAACCCTGTATGCGAAGCATTAACTTCTCCGATCATTTCATCAATAATTTTCTTCAAGATATCAGGCGTATTGGCAAATTGAAGATATTTTGAGAAATCTTTTTTCGATCTCTTCCAATTTACCCCATGCATATCTGGGTCATAAAATCCTTTTCCAAATTCCACCCAAACCTGTTGGAACACATCATTATTCAATTGGAATCTATCGTAAGAATATTTATAATCCATTTCAATCAGTTCAGCTTTTTTACCTTTTTTTGGAGTATATTTATACAATTTTTCCTTTAGAATATAATAGAATACTTTATTCTTTTCGTTGAATTTTAAATCTTCGGGTACAGTAGATAAAGAAGTTATCAATTTATCATTTTCACCTGTAAAATCTGCTTTTCTTAAAGAATATTTTTTGTTATTATAATTCACATAATAAAATGTTGAATCGTCTATCACATGCGCTATCCAGCTATTTCCCGGTTTAGTAATTATTGTAGTAATTCTATCGGAGAATCCTTCTGTGTCAATCTTCAACGAATCCTTCTTTTTCTCATCTTTTACTTCTTTCTTCTTATCTTTCTTATCATCCTCTTTCTTCTCTTTTACAGGATCTAAAATATCTTTCCAGGTATCCTCTTCATTATAAAAATCTTTTCTAGCTAATAAATCTGCTCTTCTAATATTCCCATTTTCACTAAGGAAGGCAGATTTGTTATCCTTTCCCCAGAATATTTTTGAGATCCAGCCATTAAAATTATATAATTTTTCTTTCTCCTTGCTCTCAACATTGTAAACATAGAGACGCTGAGTCCACTCCTCAGGAAGAGTTTCACTATATAAAATAAATTTTTCATCAGGACTTATACTTAGTGTGTGAGGTACATATTGATCTGAAATAATTGTTTGAATGTTGTTACATAAGCTGTCTGCTATTGCTACCTGATGTTTTCTGTTATCATCAGAAAACCCAATTGCCAGAGTTTTACCTTCGCGCATAATCCAATCTATATATTTATCATCACTCCACTCTAACTTTGTGATATTACTTATATCTTTAATATTAACTCTGTATAATTGCAATTGCCCTTCAGTTCTTTTTGTAAACAGAATTGTCTGGTTATCACCTAAGATCTGTATCTCTTCAATTCCACTTTGATCATGGGTGATCTGTCTTACATCTCCCCCCTTTTCGGGAACTGCAAAGAGATCAAATTTGTATGTGAATACAACAAGTTTTCCATTGTCTGATATTGCATAATTAGATGCCGTATTTTTTACATCTTCTCTTTCAAGTGAATTCACATAGCAATCCTGAGCCACTACAATGTTCAGCTCTTCAGCCTTTTCTGTAGCAGGATCGTATTTCCATAATGTATCAAATCTTTCAAAAACTATGCGGTCGTTTGATGTGGCAATTGCAATACTTCTGGCTGACCATTTTTTAAATTTCGTAAATTGTTCTCGTTGTTCAAAATCTCCGTTGTTAATTTTATAAAGTTGGAACACATTGCCGTCGGAAGCTGCAAAATAGACACTGTTAGAAATTGAAGAGTAGACAGGAAATTTTTCTGAAAGCTCAGTTTCTGTTAATCTAGTAAATTTACTTTCTTTTATCTCATAAACCCAAAGGTCTCCATTATAACTTCCGGTATATGATTCTCGATAAATATTACCTCTTCTATCAAAGATGATTTTATTCCCATCTTTAGATAGATCTGCGTTCCTGCCAGCAAATGATGTGATCTCCTTATAAGAACCGTCTAGTTCCACTTCATAAAAGATATTCCCTTTCCCGGTTTCATAACCACGCACAAACAACGATTTACTGTTTGGAAACCAATCTAAAAGATTTAGTGTTTCTTTATTCACTACTTTAATTTCTTCTCCGTTTAGTGCGTAAAGATAGATACCTGTCCATCCATCTCTATTGGAATTGAAAGCGATCTTCTTACCGTCTGGTGAGAATTTTGGATTCCACTCCTCTGCTTCTGTTGATGTAATACGCTGAGCTTCTCCACCTGTAAAAGATACGGTCCACAGATCATTTTTATATACGAAACATACCTTTTCACCATCAGGTGAAATAGCTGGCTGACTCATAAAATGCGGTTCTACTGCAATTAGCATAGTTACAAATATAAAACTGATAATTATAATTACCTTTTCCATTGTATTCCTCTCTATTTTCTTTTTTAAATATTACTTAAACCAAATGCAGGATCTAGCATTTTGATGCATCCAAAACATTTTGGTTCAATCCGGCAGTTGTCAGAATAAACCTGCATTAATTTTAATCCGTGTTTTTCCGTGTTCATCTGTGAGCTTTTTTATCTTTTTTAATAATTTCATCATAAGCAGCTTTTACAAAAGGATTCTCCTCATCTTTCATAAAATCTTCAAGCCTCTGTTTTTCCTTTTGACTACAATTTAAATATACTGCTTTCACGGCTTCTGCACGAATACGTTCATCTAAATTTGTAATAAGTTGAATAAATAACTTATGTGATCTTTTGCGCTGCTTTTTATATTCGACCATTATACTGTCAGTAAATGTATATTCAATATTAGATAATGTTCTAACTGCCAGTTCAGGATAATCAAATTGCTCATTTTTTATTTTATCATATAAAACACGTGAAGAATTCAGATCTGCCAAATTAACGAGAGCAGTTGTTGCAGCAGAACGAACTGTAAACATTTTATCATCAAGTGCATCTATAAGTACGTCATTTGCAGTTTTATCCTTTAATTTTTTTAATGCACCAATCACACTTAATCTGCAAAGTTCACCTTCATCATTGATAAAGCCCGATATAATGCCAGTTGCTTCTTTATTGCCGATACTGCCCAATGCTCCTATCAGGCTTCGCTTTAAATAATCGTACTCTGTTTCTTCAAGCATTTCGATAAGTGAATCATAAGCCAGTTTATATTTTGCAACTCCCAAAAGCCGTATCGCATTTTTCTGGATTTTTTTATCATTATCTTTAATTTTTTTTAGTAATAATGGTGCAATTGAATCAGGATATTCTTTTGTGGTTGTATCTATTAATCTTAGTTCCAGACTACTGGTGGTTCCTAACTTTTTGTTACAAATATATTGTACAGCTTCTATTTCTCTTTCTAAAAAAGCTTTCTTAGCTCGTGCAACTTTTCCCCGGTTAGAACCCACTTCCCACAAAGATGCTTCTTCAAATAATTCTTCAGTAGTCTTCAGCGAATCTTCAGCAGTCAGTATTATTTCTTTCACTATTTCTTCAGCAGGTTTTGTAACTATATCTCTTTCCAGGTCAATTCCAATTCCCCAACCGTTATGTGTCCACAATCCACCATCTTTGGCAAGCGTGTTGCGAGAATACTTGTCTTTTCCTTCCAGATCCATGAATATTCCACATCCGGCAAATCCCCTTGCCCATTTCACAGAACCGAAACTATAATCTTCCCAGGTTGAATACATATCGTTGCCCAATTTATCTATGAATAAGGCAAATGAGTTTGTGAGTGAAATTCCATAACCACCGGATACAATGTAGTTATCATCACCACTTTCATCAACGAGCATAGCTACAGAAAGATCGTGGGCAGTTCCACCTACAACACCGTTCCGTGAGTGATATTGATCATCTCCACCCTGTTCCCACAATGCACCAACCGCAAGATGAATTCCAGCACCTTGAGCATATTGGGCAGCATTATAGGAATCGTTTCCTCCGCCATCCACTAAAATTCCCAGTGAATACCAATAGGCTGAACCTTCACAAAAAACTTCACCATCATAAAAATCATTACCATTTTCGTCATATAAAACACCGATCCCACCACCTGCTCTGGGTCTCCAGCCCATTCCAAAGCCATGACTGAATGATTGATAATCATTTGGCAAAAGCGGTGCATGAAGATATTCCCCTCCGGTTCTGTATGTATCATCACCTCCTGTATCATGTAATAATCCATAACCAAAAGTTGAGCCGAATCCCTGTGCCCAGAGTTTTGCCAGATATCTATCGTCATCTTCTCCAATATCTCGTAAAATCCCGATGCCGTAATGACCCGAACCTTGAGTGAAACAACCTCCACGGTAATCATCTTCTCCCGCACTATCGATCAAGATTCCGATACCGCAAATACCTGACCCAAGAGAATAATGTGTTCCCCTGTAAACATCATTACCATTCTGGTCATACAACATTCCTATTCCCAAAAATCCTGAACCCATGCTTACTGATTTTTCTTCGCTAAAATAAACATCATTCCCATCAAGATCAATTACAAATGAATAAGAATTCTCCAGAGTCCCTAAAGCTCCTCCAGCACGACATCTGTACGTATCATCTCCACCCAGATCTATAATGAAGGCAAAATCACGTGAGTAAACATTTTCACCTTTCCCGCCAATAATCAGCTCACCATATTTTGTTTGAGTATAATACAATACATCACCCTCAACACCTTCAATATTTTTGCTATTGATCTTTCTTAAGTTTTCAAAATTATCACATTGCAATTCTTCTATTCCATTTAAGAACATCAATCCTGCTGTATGCAAAGAATTCCGATCAAGTTTCTTCATAATATTGAGAAGTCTATTTTTATCTACCGAACGTGAAGTATCTACACAAACATTATATTCCTGCTGCCAGCTTCCTTTTAGAGCTATATCTTCAGGATCATCTTCGCCACACCATAAATTTGGTGCAGACATAACAAGGTCGTGAATTTCAAGAGTATCCAGTTTGGAATAGAATTCTTTTAAGTATGGTTCTGCCTGATCAAGTGTATTTACAATGATATCTTCCGGTTTATCTGAATCTATTGAATGATAAATTAAGTTTTCATCAATTTCAATATCGAGTTGTTGTGTTAAATATATTGTAAGTTCTTTTATACTATTTTGTTTTATATTGGTTACGGTTTTTTCTACATAACCCGGTAGTTC
>Ga0208771_1000296_pt1 | contig 31102 bp, 37 predicted proteins | sample AntAceMetag02UKX_FD_184775 | JGI IMG/M metagenome (GOLD analysis project Ga0208771, IMG submission 184775) | Saline lake microbial communities from Ace Lake, Antarctica - Antarctic Ace Lake Metagenome 02UKX (SPAdes) (version 2) | ecosystem: Environmental > Aquatic > Non-marine Saline and... | reverse complement strand
ACTTTCTGACAGGCAAGATCAAAACCAAGTTTTTGTTCATCTTCCAACCTATAAATAGTTGAACATGCTCCACAAAAACCGGCTCGGCAACCACAGCCACGAATATATCTGTAACCAGCAAATTCTAATGCCTTCATTATGGTAAGACCAGCAGGAACCTTGTAACTCTTACCCATTATAAAAACTTCAACTTCTCCGGCTTTTTGTTCTATATTCTTACTCTCTTTACTCATGTTTTTATCCCCACGAAACAGAATCTATTAGCCTTTAAATCCTTAACTATAATTCTAAGAAGATGTTTCTCTCTTTTATTTTCTTCACGTGTGGCATTCTCTGCCACTGATCTATACAAGGCAGCTCCTCCAAGGAAAGATGCAACTTCAAATGAAAAAACCAAATATAAGTCTTTTGTAAGATTCTCATAATAACCAGAAGATATTAATATAAGTGTACATATGGCAAAAAAATTAGTAATTTTCGCTCTTTTTGACAAATACTGCGATTATTTTTGTTAAAATGAGAATAAAATTTATATCATAAAAACTATTTCATAACGTAATGAACAGATTTGAACTGACCAACAAGGAAAAACTTATGCTATACGGACTTACAAAATACCCAAAACTAACAGATAGATATCTCTCAGAAAAACTTGATTTGAAACATTCAACTGTCACATCTATCAGACATAGACTAAGAGAAAACGAGTATTTTAGAACCGTTACAATACCAAGGCTTCAAAACATGGGCTGTAAAATGTTGGTTGTAACTTATACAAGTTTTAATCCTTTGATTCCGTTAGATGAGAGAGTTAAAATCACTGGAGAAACTATCGAAGTTTTTGATGAGATATTTTTCTCTGTTGGTGAGCTGGATAAAGGGTTTTCTCTTAGCTTCTCACAAGATTATGCAACTATTGGAAGGATTAACGACATTAGAACTCAGACATTTGGTGGACGAGGACTCTTGGAAGAAGAATACCCAAATATGGCTATATTTCCTTTTGAAATAAGTAAAATCCATCGTTTTTTTGATTTTGCACCTCTGTTAAAAAAAAAGTTTGATTTGAATTTAAAATCTGATGATACAGCTAAAGACGTAGGTTTTTCAAATAAAGAAGACATATTCCTTTCAGATACTGAGAAAAAAGTTTACTGCATGCTAATCAGATATCCAGAGCTATCTGATAGCGGCATTGGTTCTAAATTGGGTGTTTCGCGTCATACTGTTTCAAGGTTTAAGAAGAGTCTTGAACAGAATAATCTCATTGGGAGAATTAATCTACCCGACATCAAAAAATTAGGTTTTGAAATTTTAGCATTTTATCACATTAGATTTGACCCGAAAAAACCACCAGATTTGGAAAAAAATGAGGCATCTCCACTATTAGGTAATTCGACTATTTTTCTGGCACGTAGATTGTTTGAGGCGGTTATGATTTCTGTTTATAATGACTATGAGGAATATAAACAGGATAGAACGCGTGTTATGCAGGTTTTGAAAGAAAACAAGTGGATTGTGAAGGACCCTTTGTTGCGTACGTATGGATTGAATACCTTGGTTTTTATTAAGGATTTCAAGTTTGTACCCATTGCAAAGAAAATAATTGGTTGTGATTTAGAGATTTAAAAAACTTTTATAGGTGAATTTGTATTCTTGGGTCTATGAAACTTTTTGAGTATCAGGGGAAGGAACTATTTGGTAAATATGATATTGCAGTTCCAAACGGTAAGCTGGTGAATAGCAAAAAAGATCTTTCTGGTTTGAAGTTTCCTTTCGTTCTTAAAGCACAGGTTCCAATTGGTGGTCGTGGTAAAGCTGGCGGTATTAAAGTAGCTGAGAGTTTGAATGATGCTAAAGAAAAATTTTCCCAGATCATGGGCATGAATATCAAAGGTTTTACTGTACAGAAAGTATATGCCGAGGAGAAAGTTGAAATCAAAAAAGAATTGTATCTTAGTATCACTTTAGATCGAACCAAAAGGATGCCTCTTATTATGATTAGTGGCAAGGGTGGCATGGATATTGAAAGTGTACCTGATGATAAAATTTTCAAGGAGTGGGTGAACCCGTTAATCGGCATTCAATCGTTCAATATACGTAGTGTAATATCTAAGCTTAAATTGGAGAGGGAAGAGGCGAAAGGAATTTCAAAGACTATCTCAAGGATATACAAGATGTTCAGAGAGTATGATTGTGAACTTGTTGAAATTAACCCGTTAATTATCCGATCTGATGGCAGCACTATGGCACTAGATTCTAAAGTTGTTATTAATGATGATGCTATGTTTCGTCATTCTGATATTGTTCCTGAACTTGTGGATCTCACAACCTTGGAGAAGGATGCGAAGGGAAAAGGCATTACTTTTATTCAGTTGGATGGCGATATTGGAGTGATTGCTAACGGTGCCGGTTTGACAATGGCAACATTGGATGCTTTGACTTATTTTAAGGGAGCTGGTGGTGTGTTTTTAGATCTTGGCGGTACTGATGATCCTGAAAAAGTTAAGCAGGCTTTTGAGCTTATGAAAAAGGCTAAACCTAGTGTGATATTTTTGAATTTGTTTGGTGGCATTACAAAGTGTGATACTGTTGCTAAAGGTGTACAAGCAGTGATTTCAAAAGAAGGTATTGATTGTCCAGTTATTACTCGTATTAAAGGTATGAATGAAGATGCAGCTAAAGATATTTTGAAGGATGCTGGGCTTATTACTGCTACCACTTTGCAGGACGCTGCTCAAAAATCTTCAGATTTGGCAGGAGGTAAGTAGCATGGCAATTTTTGTTGATGAGAAAAATAAAGTCGTTGTTCAGGGTGCTACTGGCCATCAGGGTGTTTTTCATATTGGTGAAATGCTTGGTTTTGGAACGAAAGTTGTAGCTGGTGTAACTCCAGGTAAGGCCGGTCAAGAGATTCATGGTGTTCCCATTTTTAATAATGCAAATGATGCTGTTGTCGAAACGGGGGCGGATACCTCGCTTGTTTTAGTTCCTGCTCGTTTTGCAAAAGATGCTGTTTTTGAAGCGCTTGATGCTGGTGTAAAAACTGTTGTTGTAATAACCGAAAATATTCCTTTTCATGATGCAATGGAATTTGTTCACTATGCAAAATATAAGGATGCTGTTTTGATTGGTCCCAACTGTCCAGGCATTGCTAGTCCAGGTAAAACCAAAATAGGTATACTTCCAGGCAGCATTTTTTTGGAAGGAAACGTTGGAGTTGCAAGCCGATCCGGCACTTTAACATATGAGATTGTAAATTCTCTTAGCGAAAAGAAGATGGGACAAAGTACTTGCGTCGGTCTTGGTGGCGATCCTATTATAGGTACTCCATTCATCGATGCATTAGATGCCTTTGAAAAAGATAAAGAAACAAAAGCCGTTGTTTTAGTTGGTGAGATTGGCGGGACTGCTGAAGAGGATGCTGCTGAACATATAATTGAGCACATTGATAAACCAGTTTTTGCATTTATTGCAGGTAGAACAGCTCCGCCGGGCAAACGCATGGGTCATGCTGGTGCAATAATTGCTCGTGGCAAGGGTACTGCAAAATCAAAAATAAAGGCTTTCGAAAAGGCAGATGTTAAGATAGCACAATTTCCAACGGACATCGCAGATTTAGTTGAGAAGTATAGCTAATCAATTACATAGATGCGTGCCCGTCCCTAATCTACATGATGCATTAGCATTGCACTGTATTAATCGATAATGAATCTCAAATCGGATTTTGGAATATCCTGTCAAGCAGCAGGAATCAACCCAAAAATGAAAGGAGTAATGAATTAATTTACCGAAGGGATACAGGTCTTATACTGCAATTCCAATTCACAAAATGGTGAGAAATATGTTCTAGTTGATTTCTAAGGTTTTTTATTTTGTTTTAACTATTGTTCTTTTTAAAAATTCAAAGTTGAATCGTGTTCCTGAACAGCCATTTTTTATCAATGGTATACTTTGTGCAGCTATGTTTAATTGTTCTAATATTTTTGTTGCAAGGCCTATTTCTTCAGTACATGCCACTCCAATGACGCCATCATACGGATTTTTTTGAAGAATCTTTTTGACACAAGAGCTTCCTGGCAATACATATACATCGTAGTTTTCCTTTTTTGCAAGTTTTGTAGCCTTATGCACTTGGCAATCATTCGAACAATGCTTGCATAAATATGATGCGGTCTCTGGATTAAACTCTGCCTTGCATCTCGAGTCCATGTATTTTCTGCAGCAATGGGGAAGAAATAATACTCTTTTATTTGTCTTTAGAAAATTTTTTTTATGGAGGCTGTTCTTTATGTTTGCATTAATAAAATCTTCAATGACAGTTACTGAGTCGCAAACAGACAAACCTGTAATCCTGTCCACATCGAATTTTTTTACCAGGTTTGTTGCCATATCTCCTATTCTTACAGTGATTTTTTCTTTCTCCGAAAACTCTGCAATTTCTTTAAATAACGTTTGCGTCAGTTTCGATAAATCAAATGTAAAATTATATCCCATTACAACATCTCATTGCTATTTTAGATTTCACTGTATCCTCCTCAATTATAAAAATATTGTTATACAAATATTACCAAATTTTTCAATATCTCTTATTTACAAGCATTAAAGCAAAAGGAAAAAGTTCTTCTTCATCTTGCAATTTTTTGTTTGTTTTTGTTATGTTTTCTTTCTAACCGCTTCATTTTCAAGTATCTTACCTGAATGAACTACTCCTTTTACAAACTTCATTTTGTCCATAAATGAATTTAGACAGAAACACAAAAATTACTATATCGAATTAAACGTGGTATTATAAAGCACATCTTGATTCAGATTACTTAATAAAATGCGAACAGCGTTTATCGGGAAGTGATACTGTATGATAGAAGTGAAAGTTGAAAATATTGTAGCATCTACAACATTTGCAGATAAATTAGACTTAGACGCTATAGCACATTCGTTAGAAGATGCCGAATATGAGCCTGAGCAATTCCCAGGTTTGGTTTACAGATTGAAAAACCCTAAAACAGCTACGCTACTCTTTAGAAGTGGCAAAGCCAACTGTACTGGTGCCAAAAACCTCGAAGATGTACGCAAGACCATTGATATAATAGCAGATAAATTAAAGAAAATGGGCGTAGATGTATACAAAAAAAAAGATCTTGAGATGGTTGTTCAGAATATGGTAGCTATCGCTGATTTAGGGAGCGAGCTTAACTTAAATGAGGTGGCAATGGGACTAGGGTTGGAAAACATAGAATATGAACCTGAGCAATTTCCCGGACTTGTCTACCGCATTAAAGAGCCCAAGGTAGCGATGTTGCTCTTCGGCTCCGGTAAAATCGTATGTACCGGTGGTAGAAGGACAGAGGACGTATCAATAGCAGTCGAAAACCTATCAAAAGAACTCGCATCATTAGGGCTTCTTCGCTAAGTTTACTTTTCTATACCGTAAAGAAATCTGCTTCCTATTTTTCACAGCTAGTGTTTTTGCAATGAAGCCAATTTCTCTTGCATCCTGATTACTTGAAGTATTTCAGCCACCAACATCAAAAAGACTTGTTCGTTTCCGTATATGCATAGGACATTACACAAATATTATCAAAAAAACATTGAGCAGGGGGATATTTATATAAGGTAGATAACTCCTTTTTAACCGTCAACTGGGTTAAAGTGAGTTTATGGGTTTGATTTAAATTGGCGGATAAAGAAAAGCAGAAAATAGAGGAAACTGTTAAATGCCCTGAATGCGGCAGTTCCTTTATACTTAGGGATCATTCCAGAGCAGAATTAGTATGCAGTAACTGTGGATTTGTAATTGACGAAGACCTCATTGATTATGCCCCGGAGTGGCGTGCATTTGACAGTGAACAACGTGAGAAAAGATCAAGGGTTGGAGCTCCTATGACATATATGCTTCATGATAAGGGTCTCAGCACAATGATTGATTGGAAAAACAGGGATTCATATGGAAAATCCATTCCAACAAGAAACAGGGCTCAGATATATCGTCTGAGGCAATGGCAGAGAAAAATCAGAATCAGCAATGCCTTAGAGAGAAATCTTATGGTTGCTCTTTCTGCGCTTGACAGGATGTCATCAGGTTTAGGTCTTCCGAGAACCGTTAGGGAGACTGCCGCTATGATTTATCGTAAAGCGGCGTTAAGGAATCTGATCCGTGGCAGAAGTGCTGAAGGTATTACCGCCGCATCATTGTATGCTGCATGTCGACAATGCAATGTACCAAGGACTCTTGATGAAATAAGTAAAGCAGCGCATATGTCTAAAAAAGAAATCGGGAGAAACTATAGATTTATCGCTCGAGAACTAAAATTGAAACTGTTACCTACCTCGCCGCAGGATTACATCTCAAGATTCTGCAGTGATCTAAAACTCAGCAGTGATGTTCAGGCTAAAACATTGGAGATTTTAAAAGAAGCAGCAAAGCACGAACTCACCAGCGGACGTGGCCCGACTGGTATCGCAGCAGCAGCGCTCTATATCGCAACAGTACTCTGCGGTGAACGAAGAACGCAAAAAAACATAGCAGAGGTTTTAGGTGTAACTGAAGTTACTATCAGAAATAGATATAAAGAACTTGCCGAGAAACTGGATATTGATATTATTCTGTAAGTCTGCCGCTCTACCTATTTGCTCTTCTCTTTCACGTTTTTCTTAGTTATTGTTAAGTATATCTCAATAGAGGATACATTAGACGTTCGGCCCTCCTCGTTGGTGAGGCTTTCGGTACTGATTTTTATGTCTTTTATTTTTGCATCTGTGACAAATCTGTTTCTTACAATTTCCGCGGTATCAACTGCCCTGCTTATCGCTCTGCCTCTAGCTTTTATTACAACTTCATCTGAACCACTCATGTTGAACTGTGTTACAACTGCAAGTACGTAGCTCATCGGCGGTTTACTTCCAACAAATATGGTGTTTTCATCTGCTTTTCCTTTTGTTTTTTCTGCCATGATTTTCTTTCTCCTGTTAATAAATTAGACTGTGTCTAGTTTTCAATCTGATACCTAAACCACATTTCACCTTATAAATGTTTTACATGGAATACGCTCTGGTCAGATTCATCTACACCTGCTCCATTAATGTATTGTAACCAAATAAAATATAATTTTGCGAATATGTAGGGGGAAATGTTTTAAAACAGGAAGCTGTTATCATAGCTAGGTGCATTAGCCAAAATGAAATACAATACAAAAAAGAGACGAAAATCGCGGTTAGGAAACTTATTTCGCTCTACTTCATCTCCGGTTGAGGAGGACCATACCAAAATTAGTTTCTCAGCGCTTAAGAAACTAGCAAGTACAAATGAGCAGAAAGATATTTTAAAACGGATAGAGCAGGAAACAATACCAACAGTTAGAAATGCATGGATCGATTATTTCCTTGAAAAAACAAAACAGTCTAAATACAAAAGCAATTAATCAGAAAAAATTATGAAGATAACCCTGCCTAGAACGTATATCATTTTGATTCCTTTTTGATTCGACGTGCGACAGTTTCTAGAAATCACTTTAAACAGCAATTACTACCAGTTCTACATTTTCTGGATTGAGTTTCCACTTATAACTTATCTCACTGCTACCAAAGTAGAGTAGATATATTAGCCCTTACTCAAATGACTTTTTTATCCGTTCAACAGCTGCATCAATATTATCCAAAGTTGTTGCATAGGAAAACCTGATGTATCCTTCCCCATATGGGCCAAAGGCAGTCCCTGGAAGAGTGGCTACCCCTGCCTTGTAAAGCAAATGATCAGCACATTCCTGAGAGGTCATGCCAGTTTTCTTAATGTTCGGAAAGGTATAAAACGCACCTTTTGGAGCCTGACAACTAAATTGAGGTATGGAATTCAGACCTTTTACAATCCTATCTCTTTTCTCCTTAAATCTTGCCATCATATCAGGAATAAAACTTTGATCACCAGTCAGCGCCTCTACGCCTGCCCACTGTGTGAATGCTGCAGTACATGAAACGGCACTAACAAGAAAATCTTGCAACCTTTCGGCCAGTTTACTTGGAGCTACCACATACCCCAATCGCCAGCCGGTCATCGCATAATATTTTGAAAATCCATCTAAAAGAACAGTTCTTTCTTTGGCTTCATCCCTTGCAGTTGGAGTATAATGAACCGTGTCATAAGTCATTTTTGAATATATCTCATCTGATAATACAAAAATATCATGCTCCTCAGCAAGTTCTGCAACATCATCCAGTTCGGATTTAGTCATCACAGATCCTGTTGGGTTCTGAGGAGAGTTGACTACTATGAGCTTTGTCTTTTCAGTTATTCTTTCCTTGATGTCATCAGGGTTCATACGGAACTCATTTTCCTCTAAAAGTGGCACAAGTACACCCTTTGCACCCAAAAACGATGAAACCGAGCCATAAGTTGGATAACCAGGATCCTGATATATGACTTCATCGCCAGGATTTACTGTAGCAAGCATTGAAAAAAATATACCTGGTTTCAGACCAGGAATGATAATAATTTGTTCAAGATCCGGTCTATATCCTCTTGTTTTTTCCACCTCGTCTTGAACTGCTTTTCTAAGCTCTAAAAGGCCAATAGATGGGACATAATGAGTTTTTTTATCTTTGATCGCCTGAATACCTGCCCGAGCAACATTTTCAGGAGTCTCCATATCTGGCTCTCCGATTTCAAAATGGAGAATGTCTTTGCCTTGTCTTTCCAACTCTTGGGCTTTTGCAAGCACTTCAAATGCTGCTTCCCCATATATTCTAGATGCTCCATTGCTTAATTTTACCATTTTTAAATCACCTTTTTTGCAACCTAATTTTTTAAATCAATTGATTCTAAATATTTAGAAAGGCCTAATTCCTCAAGTTTTTCTTTTGTAGGTATACCTTTCTTATTCCATCCACGAAATGTATAATATTCCTCCAGGCTTTTCTGAAATTCATCTTCCGATAAAACCTTTCCCTTTGCAGGTCCTTTTGTGAATGAATCCTTGAAAAATCTTGAAGGTAGCTTATCAGAAGACGGAGGCAAACCCTCTCTGAGGTTAAACAACCGGATAAGATTCCATATTCTCTCCCCTGCTTTAAGATAACTCTCAACCGTATGGTCAAATCCTGTGGCTAGATTCCACATTTCTACACAATCTTCTTCAGAAATAGGAGCGAAATCGCAAAGCACTAAAGAGAAAAATGCTGCTCGCTCATCCTGAACATCCTTAACAAGCTTTGCCTTTTTTTCGAAAGAAAATCTATCAAGTTCTGGATCATAAAGTTCGGCTTTGGCAATCCACGCTCGTTGATGACACGCGCCTCTATCAGATGTTGCATAAGCAAGACCCATACCAAAAGCTCCTCTAGGATCATAACCAGGAATTTCTAGACCTTTTGCATGCACGGCATACTCTTCTGAACCTTTCCCCAGTTTCTCAGAAGCAATACGCACCCCTTCCGCTAAAATGTCTCCTACTCGCCCATTTCTATGAGCAATGTCATCAATGAGCTTTGCCAATTCCTCAACTTTTCCCCATCCAATATCATTGCCTCCGAGATCCTCACTATTAAGAGCTCCTTTTTCATATGCCTCAACCGCGAAACCAAGCACTCCACCCAGTGAAATGGAATCCATGCCAAGCTCATTGCATCTTTCATTAAGATATGCAACGTCTTCAACAGAACCAATGCCCAAATTTGATCCCATGAGCGCCAAAGTCTCATATTCTGGTCCAACCAAAGAAAGACCTCTATGTGGCCCAGATTTAATGGAAGATTTATTCCAACATGCAATAATACAATTATAGCATGCGCCGCCAGAGTCTACAATGCTTTTCTGCATGGTTTCAGCGTTGATACCATCGCCATGTTCAAAAAAACCTTCTTGATAATTCCTGGTTGGAATAAAACCTTCTTTGTTTATCAGTTTAACCAGATGAGTAGTACCATATTTTCTTCTTATTGGGACAGAATCGTCTTCTTTGATTTTATTCAAAACCTCTTTGGTTTTTTTGTGGAATCCATCTGAATCATGCAACGATACGTTATTACTACCCGTAATAGCAATGGCTTTAAGATTTTTAGAACCCATAACTGCACCCGATCCGCCACGTCCTGCATGCCTATGCCCGTCAATGGTTATAGCTGAAAATTTTACAAGATTTTCACCTGCTGGACCGATAACAGCAGTTTTTACTTTTCCTTCAGTTTCCTGAAGCCAGTCATGTGTTTTTAGGCATTCTTCTCCCCATATTTCAGAGGCGTTTTTAAACACTATTTCATCATCCTTTATAATAAGATAAACTGGCGTATCCGACCGTCCATTAAGTATTATAAAATCCCATCCTGCTTTTTTCATTTCTGCAGCAAAGATTCCACCAAAATGAGAGTCAAGGTATAGGCCAGTTTGAGGAGATTTTGTAACAACAGTCCCTCTACCAGAAGTTTGAACTGAGGTTCCAGTAAGAGGACCGGTTGTAAACATCAAAATATTTTTCGGCGATAAGGGATCCGTTCCCTTAGGAAGCTTATCAAACAAGATTTTAGCTCCAAGTCCCTTAGCGCCAATGAACTCTTTTGCAGCATTCAAATCGGTTTTTTCTATTGACGTTGCATGAGTCTTTAAGTCAACAATTAACATTTTTCCTGTGTATCCTCCACTCATTGAATCACATCCTTCATACAATGTTAAAGGTATTTTTTGATAGATGACCTAAACACCTAATTTTCTGTTCATCTCCAATAAATCTATTAGAAGCGAAAAACCTGTTTCTCGTTTGCCAGCACCAGGCCCAACTATGGTAACCGAACCTAGTTCATCAGTGTTAAATGTCAATGCATTGATTGCTTCACCTACACCAGCTAGTGGGTCATTGAGAGGAAGTTTTTCTGGCCAAACCTTTGCTTTTACAGAACCATCTGATTGAACCTCAGCACGCCCAATAAGCTTCCAACGTTTTCCTTCCTCTTTTGCCTTTTTGATATCATCCTCTGTGATTTCAGTTATACCTTTTCTTTCAACATCTTCCCAGGACAGCTTCTTTTCTAAAACGACGTTGGTTAAAATAACCACCTTACCAAGAGCATCCAACCCTTCAACATCTCCAGTTGGATCTGCTTCGGCATATCCTAGTTCTTGGGCTTTCTTTAATGCATCATCATAAGGCATGCCCTCTTCCATTCGAGTCAAAATATAGTTGGTGGTACCATTTAATATGCCCTTAAAACCGCTTATCTTGTTTCCAGCCAAAGTATGCTTGACAAGGTTCAAAACAGGCGTACCAGATAACACAACACCCTCAAATCCATAGTGGACATTATTGGATTTTGCCTTTTTTAAAAGATCAACGGCCTGCTTTACCACTGGACCTTTGTTGGTTGATACTACATTTTTTCCTGCATCAAGCGCAGTTTTGATATGCGTAAGAGCAGGTTCACCTGTTTTAACATCGGTAAATGTGACCTCGATAATTGTATCTGCATTGGTCTCTTTGATTGTAGCAAGGGTATCCATACCTTTAACACCTGATGGATATTCATCTAATTTTTTGCCATCTTTTACCATGTCGAGTATTTTTTCCATGTCAAGACCGTTTTTATCATATACTGAGCCCTTTATGATATCAGAAATAGCTACTACAGCGTAATGAAAATCATACTTTTCTGCAAGCATGTCCTCTTTTTCCAAAAGTATTTCTGTAAGACCTTGACCTACGACTCCAAAACCAATAAATGCCAATTTATAATTCATATCGATTACCTCCTGTGATGTAATTTTGGCGCAGCAACAAACGCTAAACCTTTTTCAGTCAATGCCTTAGCCGTATTGTTTATAGTCTCGTGTTTATCTAAGTAGTTCTGAGTAAGAGCCGGCATGAGTCCTTTTTCATTTATTTCCGCCTTGGGTAAGAAATACTCTGCGATATCAGATGGATGTTCTCTTTTCTCCTCTACTGAAATCTCCCCACCTTCATGTTTGGCACTAATGTTTTTCACTTTTGATGCGAGCTCTAAAAGCTCATCTCTTCGATCATAAGGCTGAATTACAATGCTCTTCCATGTCTCAAAGATATGATGTTCGAATCGAACGAATTCCTCTAGACCCAATGATTTTCTTATGTCGCTGCTGAGTTCTATTGTGGCATTGTTTACAGAGTTAGAAAAATTAAATCCTATTAGTGAGGTTGAACCATCCTCCCTTGAAAACATTCGTGCAGCCATCAAAGTCCAAAAGACGGCATACGAGTTGTCATTTCCCAGATATACTGAAATCTTGAACTCTATGTCAATACCCAACTTGTGCAGAAGATAGCCCAAAAATATGGTTCCAGGGTTGATGTTAAGAACTTGGTTCACACCATAGTTTGTGTAGTAATAGAGAAACTCATCTGCCCATTTAATCGGATGATCGTTTGGTTGACCAACCCCTCCAAAATATCCAGTTATTGTTTCAGGACCGCCTAGATGAATGTTTGATCCATCGGTCCCTTTTGTATCAAGTGTTTCACACCAACTTGCCCCAATGATTTGCATGGCAGCAGTCATCGCCAATAGATCGTTGTCCTCTTCTTGCTCCTTCATAGCGCGAACCCGTATAAACCGTCCAGGCATCAGTTCGCCTTTTTCTACTGCCTGACGTGCTTGAGTCATAAAGAATGGAAAATATTGACATGCACTTATCTCCAAAGTAACTGCAAAATCCTCATTAAATTCCATGTCTTCAACTTTATCGCCCAGAATCTTTTTACGGTATTCATCAACAGTAATGAAAGTGCCTTTGTCTCTTTGCTCTACCAACCATTCCAAATCCTTCACATATGGCGAGTTTTTTTCTCTTAATCTCGCCATTAGATTCTCTACTTTACCAGCTTCTCTAGCCTTCCGGTTTATTTCTTCTGGCCCACCATATTTTTCAACAACAGTTAGAATATCGTTGACTAGTTCGTTTTTTGGATCCATTAAAAAAGCATTTATTTCATCCAATCTTTTACTTTCTATAGTTAGTTTGTCTCGCATATCATCTGGCATACATTATCTCCCCTTACATAACAAATATTTAAAGTCGCAAAAGGCAAATAAAACAGCGCTATAAGTAATATTTGGTTCTCAAAAAAACTTATTTTTGCGTGATTAAATCACACATTTTTGGATACATTTGCAGATAAAAGAAGTTGCCGAAGGCAATTTGGGGGAATCTTTGATTTCCCTTTTATCCGCTGTTATCTGCCGTGCCGTTCATTTTCGCTCAACTGGCATAATAAGACAACTTGCCCCCCCTGTTCCTTTTACAAATTCAGATAAGTCAATAGCATGAACTATAATCCCTGCTCGCCTAAGTTCTTTAATAGTTTGGACATTTGAAATATCTGCAATTACTTCATTGTCCCCTAAACATATAACATTTCCACTCACAAATGTGTTGCTAATAACTTCCACCTTATCAAATCCATCGAAAAAATCATCCGGAAAGATCCCGCGGCAACAGAGTATGCACTCTGGTCCAATTATACTCATAGCACCGCCTATATGTAAGTAGGGTGCAGGTACAGTTATTGATCTTACTTCGTACCTCATAGCTTCTAGCAAACTCGAAATTTGTTCTACACCATTCTCATTCGTTCTCTGAGAATGGCCAACAAAAGCAACTGAACCAGCTAATATAACATCTCCACCTTCTACAGTTCCCGGTATTTCGATGCTTCCTACATTTGGTTCTCCAAGTGATTCCAATATTCGTGCCATCCAGACTTCTTCGTCTATTCTAGTATCCAAACCCATTCTTAATTTAATGTATCCATTAGGGGTACACAAAGATGTGTCTCGCGTAAAAACCGAATTTGGATGATTGGGGAATTCTGGAATATCAATGACTTCACAACCAAATCCTCGGAGTATTGATTTCAACTTATTATGCTGTTGTTTTGTCTTATCTTGATAGACAAATTGTGTAATATTATGTACGCTACAATTACCAACATTAAAATATTCAGATTTAGGAGTGCATACCACGACGCGCAATAATTTATCTCCTTCATTTCTCAGCATAAAACTATCCTCTCAATGTTTAGTGTCTTGGGCATGGCAGATAACGTCCTGCAGGTATCTGAAGTCGAGCCGACAGGCGAGAGGCAAGGAACACAGTGTCCGCAGAGTTGCCCGCATGTGTTGCCGTGTGCCCTTCCCCCCTCACTTAGAAATAAGGGAGGTATATATACAAATCACTGCACAAATTATTTTTGGTAGAGATATATTCTCAAGTTGTAACAGATATAAGGTGTGAGCCAGACTTGAGCAGTGGCATTATTATGAGAAAGAATTGTAGAGAACATGGTCATGTTGCTTCCAATCAGAAAAATGTGGTAAATAATCGGGTGACCAGGGGAATGCTGATTGTCTCGGGGACATTCTTTGTTGTGATTGGAATAATCGGAATATTTTTACCAATTTTACCAACCACTCCTTTTCTATTACTTGCAGCGTGGTGCTATGCAAGAAGCTCAAAAAGATTTTATAATTGGCTTATAAGTAATAAGCTGTTTGGAAATTACATTAAAAATTATAGAGAAGGTAGAGGCACACCATTAAAAGTTAAAATTATATCTATTTCTTTTTTATGGATTACGATATTATTTTCAGCCGCTCTTATTGTTACTAATCTTTTTGTCAGGATCATTTTAATTCTAATAGCTATTGGCGTTACTATACATATTCAATCTATTCGAACTTTGAAGTGAAAAGCATTGATATAAATAGTTGAAACGGATTTTGGTTAGATTTTTCTATTGGGCCATCTGTTTATGTTGTTGCTTTCACTCGCTCTTCTTGTGGCATATTTGCTAAATTCTCAACTTCTTTTAGATTCAGTTTAAGTCCATCGGCCACTCGACGGCCATAATCTGGGTCTGCCTTGAAAAATAGAGCTGTCTGGCGAAGTTGGATACGCTTTTGTGCTCTACCGAGATGATCAACAATGTTACCTATTAGATTCTCTCGGTCCTGATCAGTCATCACGTCACGATACAGATTCCCAGCCTGAACAAAATCATCGTTGGGATGCGAATATGGATAGTGATCTGCCTTTCCAGAAATTTCGAAACGCGGTTCTTTTGCAGAAATGTCAGGCTCAGGTCCGTTGAAACTGTTTGGCCAGTAATTTGGGCCGGCACCACCATCAGAGTCGGTACGCATAAACCCATCGCGCTGATAGCTCATCTCAGGTGCATTCTTGGGTGCATTTACTGGGATCAAATGATAGTTGGGCCCTAGTCTGTGGATATGGGTATCATGATACGAAAAAAGACGAGCCTGAAGCATCTTATCTGGCGAAGCAGCAATACCTGGTACCAAGTTTCCTGGGCAGAATGCAACCTGCTCAACTTCTGCAAAGTAATTTTCAGGATTGCGGTTTAAAACTAGCTTGCCTACTTCAATCGGTGGAAAGTCTGCATGGGGCCAGACTTTAGTTATATCAAAGATATCAAAACGGTAATCTTTCGCCTCCTCAGGAGTCATTATCTGCATCTGGAGGGTCCATGATGGGTAATCCCCCCGTTCAATAGCCTCATAGAGATCCCTTGTAGCATGGTCTGAGTCCTTTCCCCGCATAATATCTGCTTCTTGTCGAGTAAGATTTTTTATTCCCTGATCAGTCTTAAAATGATACTGTACCCAGAAATATTCACCCTTTTCGTTATACCACTTAAAAGTGTGACTGCTATAACCATTCATGTGTCGATAAGTAGCAGGAATACCACGATCAGAAAAAAGAATGGTTACCTGGTGAATTGACTCGGGGGTTAGGGAAAGGAAATCCCAGAACATATCTGGATCTTTACAGTTGGTGGCCGGGTTACGTTTCTGTGTGTGTATGAAGTCCGGGAATTTCAATGGGTCACGTATGAAGAACACTGGGGTATTATTTCCTACAAAGTCATAGTTGCCTTCCTCGGTATAAAACTTAACCGCAAATCCTCGTGGATCACGCTCAGCATCTGCTGATCCCTTTTCTCCTCCTACAGTGGAGATGCGGGCAAATACTTCGGTTTGCTTGCCAACTTCAGAGAGGAACTTTGCCTTGGTGTACTTTGTAACATCTGCAGTAACCTCGAAGTATCCACCTGCGCCAGCACCCTTCGCGTGTACTACACGTTCAGGGATACGCTCACGATCAAAGTGACCTAACTTCTCGAGCAGATGAACATCCTGCATCAAAACAGGTCCTCTTTTCCCGGCAGTGAGGCTATTTTGATCATCACCGACGGGTATCCCAAAGGCTGTAGTTAATTTCTTTTTTTGATTCTTGTTACTCATTGAAATCCTTCCTATTTTTTTATTCTTTAAACTTTAAGTTTATAGACTGTAAGGGCACACGATATTAAATTTTTTCCCATTTTCAGCACTTTCCGCTTCCAAGTCACAAAATTTAATTAAGGGCATTACCTTGCTAAAAGTAGAGGGATTACAATGGTGATTTCACAACTTAGCATAGCACCTGTAGGAGAAGGAGTAAATCTTAGCAAATATGTAAAAAAGGTTATTTATGTTCTTAAAAGGAATAACGTAAAATTTGAAACAAATGCCATGGCAACAGTCATTGAGACAGAAGATCTCAAGACGTTATTTGAAGTAGTTGAAGAGGCGCATAAAGCAGTGATGAACTCTGGTGCAAGTAGAGTTATTACGGAGTTAAAAATCGATGATAGACAAGATAAACCTGCAACGATTAGGTCCAAATTAAAATCCATTGAATAGATTTAGTTTTAATCATTCAAAACAGTTATATGCACCATTTTTATTTCTTGTTTCGGGAGTATAAAATTATGGCATCAAGACCTTTGATTGAAATATGTCTTCACGGGCGGGGCGGGCAGGGATCCGTCACAGCAGCAAATCTTCTGGTTTCGGCAGCATTGAAGGACGGTAACAAAGGCGTCCAAGCCTTTCCGTTTTTCGGAGCGGAGCGACGTGGTGCACCGGTAAAGGCATTTGCCCGAATATCAGATGAAGAAATCTATCTCAGAAGCGAGGTTTACTCTCCAGACATAGTCATCATTCTTGACGAAAGCATCATGGGAATAGTTGATACCCTTAAAGGTTTGAAAAAAAACGGACGGATTTTAATCAATACTACTAAAAGTCCTGATGATTTTAATTTCTCTAAGAGATACAACGTAGCTACTGTTGATGCCACAGGCGTGGCAATCAAGTATGATAGTCTTGTTGGTGGAATCCCTGTTGTAAATACGTCTATTCTAGGCGCTGTTCCAAAGATTTTAGATAGAGTAACTCTCAAATCAATACAGGAAACAGTCAAAAACAAATGGAAAGGAGAACTTGCTGATAAAAACGTAAAAGCAACTCAGGATGCATATGACTCAGTGGAGGTGGGCTTTTGAAGAAATATGATGTTGTTACAACAATTTCTTATCCTAAAAAAGGCGCTATGGGGAAAACCGGCAGTTGGAGAGTATTCAAACCAATTCTTGACAAAGAAAAATGTGTGAAATGCCTTCGGTGTTGGATTTATTGTCCCGAAGGTACAATCATTAGAAACAAAGATGACACTATAGATATTGATTATGAGTACTGTAAGGGCTGTGGCATTTGCGCCAATGTATGCAAGGTAAAAGCCATTACCATGGAAAGGGAGACAACGAAAAAATGACCGTAATGATTGACACTGGAAACTATATAGCTGCAAAGGCTGCAACAATGGCCCACCCAGATGTTGTAGCAGCATACCCAATTACCCCCCAAACCACCCTTGTGGAGGGTATTGCTAACTACGTAAAAAGTGGTGAATTTAAAGGCGAATATATATGTGTAGAAAGCGAACATTCTGCAATGAGCGCATGCATTGGAGCTAGTGCCACTGGTGTAAGAACTTTTACGGGTACTTCTTCGCATGGTTTGTTATTAATGCATGAAATGCTTCATTGGGCCGCACTTGCAAGACTTCCAATTGTAATGTGTAACATTAACCGGGTTGTTGGTCCTGGTTGGAATATTTGGACTGATGAAAATGATTCCATTTCACAGCGGGACACCGGTTGGCTTCAATTTTACTGTAGCAGCAACCAAGAAATTTTTGATACTATTATCCAATCTTTTAAGCTAGCAGAAAATGGAAAGGTATCGCTACCTGTAATGATTAACTATAATGCATTTATTTTGTCACATACATCTATGCCTGTTGATATACCAGAGCAAAAAGAAATTGACGATTTCTTGCCAAAGTATAAGCCAAAGTGGAAACTAGATGTTGAAAACCCTATAACGTTTGGAAACATCATCCTTCCAGCCGAGTATGAAAAAGTCAGAAAAGACATGCAGAACTCTCAAGAGAATGCAAAAAAACTAATTCCCGAAATTGCAAAAGAATGGAAAAAGAAATTTGGTAGGTATCATGGAGATTTAATCGAGAAATATAACTGTGACGGGGCAGAATATATTCTTCTTTCTATGGGAGCGATTGGTGCAGAAAGCAGAGTAGCTATCAACAACCTCAGAAAAGATGGATTCAAAATCGGCCTTGCCAGAGTTCGTACGTTTAGACCGTTTCCTAAAGAAGAAATATTAAAACTTGGTAAACAGGGAAATCTTATAGTTATCGATAGGAATATATCGGTAGGATCTGAAGGTGCTGTGTTCAGTGAGGTAAAGGCAGCATTATACGGCAAGTCAGATGCCAAAGTATACGGCTTTATCGCAGGCCTTGGTGGAAAGGACGTTACATATAACGATATTGAAACAATTTGTAAAAAAGCAGTTAGCGGCAAAGCAAAAGACTGCGAATGGTATGGATTAGAGGGGGTGTGAGTTTTGGCAATTAAAGATTTACCAGATACAGAATGTGTAATGCCAGGAAGCGCTGCATGTCCAGGCTGCCCTGCAACAATAGCATTACGTACTACTTTTAAGGCGTTAGGTAAAAACACAATTATGGTTGTCCCGGCTTGTTGTACATCAGTTATTGAAGGTTTACATCCAAATACATCGTTTGATGTCCCTGTGATGAACATTGCGTTTGAGGCTGCTGCTGCTGGTGCAAGTGGTGTCAAAGCAGCATTAAAACAGCAGGGGAAAGATGACATCACAGTTCTTGCATGGGCTGGTGACGGCGGCACCTATGATATAGGAATCCAGGCGCTTTCAGGCGCTCTAGAAAGGCAGACTGATTTCATCTACATCTGCTATAACAACCAAATTTATTCCAATACTGGCATCCAAAGGAGTGGAGCTACACCATACGGTGCCTGGACCACAACAACTGTTGGAGGGAAAACAGAGTTTCGTAAAGAAATGGGTGAAATAATTCAGGCGCACCATATTCCATATGCTGCACAGGCCTGTGTTAGTTACCCCGAGGATCTATATAACAAAGTAAAAAAAGCTAAAAGCATCAAAGGGCCCAAATATATCGAAATTATAGCACCGTGCCCGCCTGGCTGGCGTTTTGGTATGGAGAAAACTGTTGAGATGGGAACGTTGGCCGTAGAAACGGGTGCATGGGCACTATACGAATATGAAAACGATGTTGTGACATTCAACGGAAAAAGCAAACTCCTGCTTGAAAAAAAGATAGAACCTAAACCTATCGAAGACTGGATAAAATTACAAGGTCGCTTTAGACATCTTTTTAAACCAAAGAGGGATGTTAAAAGGTTGAAGGAAATTCAGGAACACACAGATATGGTGTGGGAGCGATATAGAAAACACCATCTATAAAACAGGAGAGCGAAGATAAAATGGAGGCGATAGTTGATGTTCGCAAAGGAAATGCTGAGACAGAGCCTCCCCCTGCTGATATTCTGCGGACTTGGCGGCGTAGTAGCAGGTAGCACTCTTGGTGTGATGACCGACCTTCTTAAAAGCATTCCTGGACTTATTGTAATAATTCCCGCAATCATCGCATTGCGTGGAAATATTAGTACAACATTTGGTTCTAGATTAGGTTCTGCATACCATCTTGGTGTTATTGATGCTGAAAACATGTGGAATGAGGAACTTAAACAGAATATCATAGGCTCTCTTGTTTTAAGTTTTCTTGTCTCCATCACTATTGGTGTTCTTGCATATGTAACCACAATTGCATTCTTTGATATAAGCCCCGATCCTGTAAAACTTATTGTAATAGTACTAGTCGCAGGAGTTGTTTCCAGCGTGATTCTCACTATGCTAACAATTGGAATCATATTCGCTGTTTTTAAACGTGGGTACGACCCCGATAATATAACTGGGCCTGCCTTGGCTACTTTTGGAGATATCATCACCATGCTCTCCATTTTTGGCAGTGCAATAATTGTGGAGGCGGTACTGTGATATATGGCTGGAAAAAAATAGTCAGATATGGTTTACCTCTGCTTACTCTATGTGTCTTCATTGAGATGTTTGCCGGTCAAATGCTGCAAGGTGGACAAAATACATTGCTAAAAATCCCAATTTTTCTTATTTCCATCCCTGCCATCAATGGAGTTGGAGGAAACATCGGAAGTATCTTAGGTGCACGTCTTGCATCTGGATTACATGTAGGATCTATTACTCTTGATATCAGAGACAAAAAGATGCATGAGAATTTACTTACTTCACTGTTAATGGGAATTATAACCTATGCAGTTCTTGCGATACTTATTTATTACATGGCATCATTTAGTGGAGCAACAATGGGTATTGGCTTGATAGAATTTGTATTTGTTTTGTTGGCCGTGGGAGTACTACTCGTCAGCGTGGTCTCAGTGGCTAGCATTTTTACAGCTTTTTTATCTTTTAAGAGAGGTATGGACCCCGATGACTTTGTTGCGCCAGTGGTTACTACCATTGGCGATACTATGGGGATAACATTTTTGTTTTTATTAATTGGAGCAGTAGGAATATGAGTGAAAAGAAAAGAAGAAGCATACTTGGAAGATTGCAAAGAACGCCGAAGTGGAAAAAAGAAGAATTCAGTGAAATTGAATATGAACCCACGCCAGTAAAAGATCTGCTGACTGAAATGAAAGATATCTCTGAACTTATAATAGATCTAGCATACTCCGCAGTCCTTTTTGATAACGAAGAAATTGCTGAAGAGGTGAAATATCTCGAGGTACGTATGGACAAACTAAACTATGATATTCGAATAATGGCAATGATGGCTGCCAGAACCAAAGAGGATGCAGAACAGTTAGCTGGCATACTCCAAGTGGCCCAAGCATCTGAGAAAATCTCAAACACTGCAGGAGATATTGTGCTAATGCTAAAAGACAAAAATCGACCAACTCTCTCCAGGATACTAAGCAAAGCAGATGAGAAAATCTTTCGAATTAAAGTATCGGAAAAATCTGAAGCGTGCAAACAAAAAATTGGTGATTTAAATGTTGAATCCGAAACAGGTATGCGAATTATTGCTATAAGACGTAGAGACAGCTGGATCTATAATCCACAGTCTGATGTAGCTTTAATGGCTGATGACTGGCTTATAACTCGTGGTACTGATGAAGGATATGACGATCTCAATAAGTTTCTAAAAGGAAAATTGAAGGTGTTGGAATGAAAGAGAAAACATCAGAAGACACCGTATTGGAAATAAAAGACAAGTCTGAACTCATGGTAGACTTGGCATATTCATCATTGCTATACGACAACAAAACCATTGCAAAAGAGGTATATAACCTAGAGAATCTAATCGATAGTTTATTTCAGAAGATACAAAAGAAGTCTTTGGAAGACGTACAAAAAGGGAAACTTAAAGTTGATGCTGCGCTCACACTGATGAGACTGGCTCAGGCCGGCGAAGAGATTGCCGATGCAGCACAGGAGATAGCAGATGTTGAACTTAGAGATGTAGAACTACATCCCATTCTAAAAATGAGTGTGCGCGAATCTGACGAGGTACTGACCAGAATACAGGTCGATTCTCAATCGATTTTATGCGGAAAGACACTAGACAAACTTAAACTTGGCAGTGAAACAGGAATGATGATTATAGCAATGCGACACAAAACTAGGTGGCTTTACGGGCCGAACAAGAACACAAAGATTGATCCGGGCGATATTCTTTTTGCAAAAGGTCCAGAGGATGGAGAGAAACATCTAATAGATCTAGCAACTGGAGAAATGGACGAGATATAGAATTTTAAATGGCAGGGCATTGCATCTAAAAATATTCTGTTTAATCATTCACAATTCGTGCACCATGCTCATCAATGGTACAAACAAAGACCTTGCCGAACGATTTAAGTTTCTCACAAAGCTTGTCTGTTTTACCCATGGCAAAAACAGAATTGCCTAACATACACATACTTGCCATACCAAATTCACTGGCAGCATCAATTGCCTCAGCTACTCGCTTCGTAACAAGATTTGTCTTTTTAGTAAAAACCTGAGATAATGAAAAAAGGTTTTCGACAGTTGGAGATTCTAACAACTTCCTAGTACAATCTCTACCATAACTAACTACATCTTTCATCTTATCAGAATCTGAAAGGGTTTTTCTTGTATCCATTTTTTTATCAACAACACACAACACCAAATCATATTTTCCAGGAATGTGTTCAATCATTCCCCAAGGCGGAATGCCTGGTTGTCTACGTATCTCAATACCTCCAAAACAACACGCAAGCACATCTCCTAGACCCGTTTTAAGTTGAACTTCTGCAAAATGCGATGCTTTCAATGCATCAGCATAAGAAGCATTGCTGATTTTTGCAAGAGCATAAGTCGCACTGACAGCGCTTGCAGCACTCATGCCAAAACCCTGACTTACTGGTAACTCCAAGCGGGTGTTCACAATAACGTGTACCGGTTTTTCTCCGATTAAATTTTTCAGAGCAAGACGTACTACCAAAGAATCGGATTTTTTATTGTTTATATAAATTTCAAAAACCTGATCTTTGGAATCTTTGACAGTGACTTCAGATACTGCCCCTAAAGAGACATTTATGCCTGCACCACGAGAACCTGTTTTTGCCATATCTTCGTTATAAACAGGTTCAAAAAATCCTGATATATGTCCAGGTGCAAATGCAACAGCTCTCATTTAGTTCACTCTTATTATACTATATCCAAAATATGATCAGCTAGAATTTTCTTGCTTCCTTCTTTTTGGATACTGTTTCCCTTTTTATCTACTATCCACACTTTGTTTTCCTCACTTTCAAGACCAGAAATCATGTTTGCCACTACAAAATCAAGTTTATTTTTCTTAAGAAGCTCATATGCCCTATCTGCTAGTCCATCCTGTTTTTCTTCAAGTTTAAAACCAACGATTTTTGAATTCGGTGCTTTCTCTCTCAACTTTTCGATAATTTTTGGTGCTGGTGACATTTCCAAAACAAGTTTCTTTTCTCCTGATGGGATTTTACCTTCTCTTTTTTTAGGTATGTAATCTGAAATCGCAGCACAGATAATGATAACATCAAATTTGTTTAGATCCTTTGTTTCCAACAGTTCCATTAAATTTTCAACAGACTCAAATTTCACCATGTTTATGTAGCCTGGCACAGGCTCCCTACTGCAGCCATACCAGAACTCAACTTCTGCACCTCTAACAAAAGCATTCTTCACAAGCCACACTGCCGTTTTACCAGAACTGCGATTGGAAATTATTCTAACATCATCAATTGACTCTGCCGTAGAACCACCTATTACGAGAACGTTTTTCTTTACCATGTCTCGTTTACCAGTTTCTCTAATCGAACGTGCAACAATTTCACCAATATCTGCCATTTTGGCTTTGTTTCCCTTAATGTATGGTTCAACAAATTTAATGCCGATTTTTTTGCATATCTCAATATTGCCCTGAACTACCTTGTGATTATACATAGAGAGGTGCATTGCAGGAACAATCAAGATTGGTATTCCTGAACCGACGGCCGTAGTGGCAAAAGTCGTAACAGGCGTATCATCAATACCATGTGCTATCTTGGAAATAGTATTGGCCGTGCATGGAGAAATAAGAAGTAAATCTGCAGGTTCCTTTACCATGCCACATAAGGAAACATGTTCTGTTTCCCCAGTCAATTCAAGAATGGGTTTATGCCCGGTTGCAAATTCGAGCGAATCAGGATGAATAATTTTTGTAGCAGCGGAGGTCATAACTGGGAAAACCTCAGCACCATACCTAACCAGATCCCTAGATAATCGAACACATTCAACAGATGCAATGCTGCCAGTAATTCCAAGAACTATTTTCTTATTAGAAAGTATATTACCTTTAACTCCCCGTATTTCATCCGAAGGATGCATTAATATCACGAAATATTTTATCTTACCACTAAAACTGAAACTCCTGCGTAGCGAACTACCTTATCAGTAACGCTACCGAGTAAAAACCGCCCCTCTTTTCCATATCCTTTGTATCCTAAAACTATGATATCTGCCCCATGTTTCTTTGCTGATAAAAGAATTTCATCTGCTGGATCGCCAGATTCTACAGCAACATCCACTTTTTCAACATTAGACTCAATTTCCTCTGCAACTTTAGACAAAGACTCCATAGCTTTTTCCTTGAAGCTACCTGACTGCACCATAGAGCTTAGATCAATTGTAGGCAACAACATCTTTGTGAAGGATGATGATGCTAACTCCGCAGGTATAACAGTGAGAAGAACTATTTCGTCATCATTATTTGAACATTTTAAACATACTTTCACTGCCTTTTTGGATGCATCAGAGCCATCGTATGCAATAATCATCTTTTTCATGGTAATCGAAGAAGCAATAATGCAATGCAGTTCTAAAACGTTTCGAATTAGATTACCTACATATGTACAGTGTGAAACCTATATAGGTTGTAAGAAAACATGTGAAACCTAAACCTTGTCTTATTCCTCTAATTGCTCTATTTTGATTGATGCTCTTGATTGACTGTTACCTTCACAATACCTCTTTTGGATATGCAACATTGCTATTTGACCATCATCTCGGAATGCAATATCATTAAGACCATCAATAACTGATTTTGCAAGATTATCAATATCTGGACGTTTGTCAGTATATATCGATGGCATCTGTTTTGTTTTCCATACCAGTCGTTTGGGCCGTGGCAGATAAAAGTGGATATATAGGGCAACTGGACCGTCAATCGGCTTTGTTATGTGCTTTTGCGCTTCGAGTTTTACGAGATTTTCATATGTAGCAGATTTTTTAGTTGTATACGCCCTCACTTTTCCATTCATCGATGTAAATCTTGGACGCGCTTTCGCTGCAGGCGTGCCTTTAACAGTAAAACTCACCATATGATTAGAGTATGTATTTACATACTAAAATGTGTTTTGATACCACATTAATCGTAATTTTTATTAGGACAAACAATTAACTTTACATCAAACGTCGCATTGATTCGCGACAATATAACAAAGGTTAAAATACGGCGAAAGGTTTTAATGCCTGTGACAAATGCCCCCACATGTTCCCAATAGAAGGGAGGTATTAAAATGAGTAAAGGCAACGTTCTTGTCAAAGAGGCGATGAGGGTTAACCCCGTAACAGTTAAACCAAAAACTTCAGTTGAGGAAGTTGCAATTTTAATGAAAGAAAAAGGCATTGGGAATTGTATAGTTGTAAGTGATAAACCATTAGGAATCATCACTGAGAGTGACATAATAAAAAAGGTTGTTGCTGAAAATCTAAAAGCCAGTGAGGTGGCCGTTGAAAATATTATGAGTTCTCCCATATTGGTAATTGATCCATATGCATCACTTGAAGAAGCTATGAAAACAATGGGGAAGTGCAATGTTAGACGATTGCCTGTTGTGGAGAAGAGTAAATTGATTGGCATAATAACCAATAAGGACATCTCAAGGATATCTCCCATATTGCACGAAATATCTCGGGAGTGGTACGACATAAGTAAGAGAGACGAAGCCTATATGAGGAGGCAGGTTTTTTCTGGTAAATGTGAAGATTGCGGTACGCTCTCCGCCAATTTGAAGGATGTTGATGGACGTTTACTATGTGAGGACTGCATAGACGCATTGGAATATGAATGATAACGTTATTTTTACATAGGTAAAGGGGATGATAAAGAATGAAAGTAAAGGACGTAATGACTGAAGATGTTATTTTTGTAGACAAAGATGTTGATTTAAAATATGTTCTAAAACTGATGAAGAAACATGAAATTACTAAAGTACCCGTTGTAGAAGAAAAAAAACTAATTGGTGTTATAACCGACAACAAAATAGCGACCAAACTTGGATCGATAAGAAGCCGAGGTGTGCCCGCAGCAAGACTGCATGCATCATCAGTCACAGATAAAAATATCGAGATTATATCTCCAGATGCAGAAGTGAAGACAATCCTTAAGACCGTTGGTGAGCCTGGCCCTACAATGCTAAATGTCGTAGAAGATGGTAAGCTAGTAGGGGTTGTTACAAAGGCAGATTTGCTTCATTTAGTGGAGAGTAAAAAGAAAGTAAAGGAAATAATGCATGAAAATATACATTCGGTTTCTCCAGAAGACAGGGTTATTCATGCTCGAAGAAGAATGATTGATGAAAAAGTTGCACGACTGCCGGTTATAAACAACGGAACGCTTATTGGCGTGATTTCTGATAATGAGGTAGTTTTTGCATTAGCAAAGCTAAAAAGATCTTTTCCACTGGGAAAACAGAAACACAGACTAGAGGAGTTACTGGTCAATGATACAATGAAAACATCGGTTGTTTGGGCTGGTATAGATATAACTGTCTCAGATGCGGCAAAAATTATGATAGAAAACAACGTTGGATTTTTACCTTTAATGGAAAACGACAAGATTATAGGGATTGTAACCAGAACAGATTTGATTAAAACTATACCTTATTAGATAAAGGTCAGTGGTTTGAAGCCCCCTCCTTATGACAATTATTTTTATCTTTCCAACGTCCATTAATGTCTATCTGGAAGAGGTGCCTGAGTTTCAGAAGACTGACCAGTATCCCTTATTAAAAGATTTTAAGTAATCTAACATAAAAGAAAAGAGATTTTATGTTTACAGATTAAGCTACAGAATATTATATTGGTAACAGGTAATTTACACACAACCTCAACAACCTCAACAACCACCTATCATAATCCAGCAACCTGCACCACAGCAACAACCGTATGGATATTCACAGAGAGCGTATCCACAACAGCAATATCACAAGGCACGATTTGGTACATTTATTGCAATGTTTATTGCGTTGACTGTAATAATGTTCACAGGAATATGGTTGTATCAGGGCGGACTTGACCTTGCTATCCAGAACTGGGAATTATTCCTTCACGGTGTAAGAGATTTCTTTGCAACATTTGCTTCTTAGATGCAGAAAGGGAGTGTTCCTTTCTAATTTTGAATTTAAAGGAAAAACCATTGCAAACAACGACCTAAATGAGGTAAGGGGAGAAGAATATGAAAAGACATATTCCTCAATGTTGGTCCATATCCAGAGCATTATGGCATCAGAAAGATTACCCCTTAGGAGATAGAAAAGAGATTATATAGCAATAGTCGTTTTGAAATTGTAGATTTGAGAGAGAATAAAGATAAGGTGAAATAGAAACATGGAACCAACACCAGGATTTAGTGGATTCAAAATAACCAATTACTGGAAATATCTCCTTTACCTTTCAGGTGTTGTTTTAGTTCTATCAATGTTTGTACCAGCTCAAGGTGTTGACAATGAATACGTTAGGAGAATTGCATTTGAAATAACTCTAGGTGGGTTATTAATATGGTTTGTACAGGGGATTACTAACAGAATTGAAGTTTTTCTTGATAGGAAGGATGTAGATTATCATACTTATGTAACAGTATTGATTGGAATACAATATATTGTTCAAATTGTTGTCTGGGTATTTATCTTTGCAAGATATTTTTTATAAGGATAGGGTGAAATGAATTAAGAAAAAACTATCTTATTGGTTATTACTGATATTTCTTTTAGCTATATTCACATTCTGGTTTTCAATTCTATGTCTAGTTTTAATTGGTGCAATATTGTTTTTTACTTTGTGGTTTTTTTTGTTTCTAGTAATAGTAAAAAGAGCAAAATTGAAAAATAAAAAATAACCCTTTTCTCTTGAAGGGAATACAGAAGGATAATGCCTTAAAACCTCTGATATGCACGTCAACCCCTATTTGATAGGAGTTTTTAGATAGCTAAGTCAAAACGATAAATGATATTGAAATATTAGCAAATATTACCAATATTGGTATCGAATGGCCATGTTTCAATGGCATTATTACGCCTGTAACAGTTTTTCAAGTAATATTTAAATATCTTTAACAATTACATATATATTGAAAAAGATGGCAATTGGTGTGTGAGAAAAATATTTAGTCAAGGAATATATTTCCTCACCAAATAACTAATATAGGAAAAAGAATATAAATAATTAGATATATAATATATATTAGGAGACGAAAAATCATGAAAAAGAAAGACCTGGAGGAGGAATACATAGGGAAATGGCTCCTTCGAGATAAGAAGGACAATATAATATACTTCAGTTCAAGTCTAGCTAATGTAGTCGAAGAAGGAAGGAAATATCCATTCAATGAAATTACAATAGATCAAAAACTCCTAGAAGGTACTTGTTTTTTCTAAACCTTTCTTATGCCCCGTATTTCTCATCTAAAACATTTCGATTTTAATTACAAGAAATTTGGATGTAACGTACCTAGGGTTCCAATTAGATTTATTGGAACAGATGATAAATCCACGCCACCAATAGATGCAGTTTTGGACTCAGGAGCAGATCAAGTTACAATTCCAAAGGATTTTGCTGATATTCTAAAGCTATCTCTAAAACCCAGGAAGGATGAGATAATTACTGCAAATGGAACTTGTCATGCTTTTTCATCAAAAGCTCATTTTTTTCTTGGAAGAGGTGGAAGAGAAGTTGAATATAATGATGAGGAAATTTGCGTCATGGAAAATTGCCCAGCAATACTTGTTGGTATATGCCCTGTTTTTGAAGATTATGTTGTACACATAGATGCAGGTAGTAAAAAGTTTACTCTCGAAATAAAGTAAATGGAATAACTATATAAATATCTATTACAACTTATGGATTAACCTTCTTCAACCTGAGTTCACCATTGCTTATCGTCTGATATTCACGTTTACCTACATTCAACATATGGGAGAGGATAGGATGCTGGGACACAGAATTCTGTTTTCTAGGAGCGAAAATCGTGTTATTGCATAAAATTAGTTCTCCCCACTCAAATTATCTATTGGAACAGGCGTATTTATGTCTTTTCAAAGCGGAGATAGAAATCAGTACAAGGGGTATTGTTTTAATAGAGGGTTTATCATTTCGGAAGTTTGGCGACAGGGAGATGATAATTATATGGTAGACATAAAGGTGGTAAACATTGTAGCATCTGCGACATTCGCTGAGAAATTAGACTTAGACATAATAGCGCAATCATCAGAAGAAACTGAATATGAGCCTGAACAATTTCCTGGGTTGGTCTTTAGAATAAGCAATCCGAAGACAGCTACGCTCCTTTTTACAAGCGGTAAGGCTAATATCACTGGAGCGAAGAGTGTTGAGGATGTGCATAAGGTTGTTGCAATAGTAGCTGAAAAATTAAGGAAGATAGGAGCAGATGTGTTTAAGAATAAGGATATTAAGGTAGTTGTTCAGAACATGGTTGCTACATCTGATTTAGGTGCTGAGTTTAATATGAATGAGGTGGCAGTGGGCCTTGGGTTGGAAAATGTGGAATATGAGCCTGAGCAGTTCCCAGGATTGGTCTATAGAGTGGAGGAACCTAAGGCAGTTATTTTGGTTTTCGGTTCTGGTAAAATAGTCTGCGTAGGTGCAAGAAGCACAGAGGACGTATTAAAGGCAGTAGAGAAAGTATCAGAAGAACTCACTCGCTTGGGAGTTCTAGTTTGAATTCAAAATAGTATGTTTTTATCCAGAATATTCTTTCATTAACACTTTTACCCTTTTACGAATATTAATGTTTAGCTTCCGTTCATGGATTTCCTTGATTCTCATGTCTGCATGGTCTCGAAAAGTATTATTAGGCATATTTTCACTCTTTTTATTTACCACACATTATAATAGAGATTTACTACTTATAAACCCTTGCTTGAATACTTCAAGAACCAAAGAGCCCTGCCTATGTCTTTTTCAACCCCGAATTTACTATTTCTCAAAACCTTCTGATATGTACGGTACCCCTATCTTTTTGATGGATGCTTTTCAGAAGGAAGATGTTATAAGACAATAATTGATTTCAAATTGCTGATTTGGAGAATACAAATGAAAATTGAACTAGATGAAAAAACAATAGAAACCATAGTTGATTATGCATTGAAAAACCCTGACAAGATAAGGACGGTGTTGAAGTTAGCAGGTGAAGAAGCATTATCGGTTTTGAGAGAGAGGGAAATCTTGGAAGAAGGTGCACACCTTTACAGAGAAATTACTAGGGTTATTAATGAGACATACAAGAAAGAATAAATATAATCTTGGAACCTGTTGAACTGAAAAAATTAAGATGGAGAAAACAAGAGGGGTTTTGTAATCAATTCAGCAAAAATATCAGTTTTCAATATCATTTTATTCTCACTTAACCATTAAGGATTGGTTTTTAAAGACAATGTGTGATATCTATAAGTAGCTCAGAGGGAAATTATTGGAACAATCTGAGAAGAAGGGAAGAAACAGCTTAGCTATAATGGCTATTGTAACGGTTTTATTCCTCATTTTTTTTAGTGGGCTATGGCGACCACTTGTTGGTTCAGGGATTGTAATGTTTTTTTTCGCATCATTTATTATTCTACCATTTATCAGTATTATTCTAGGTATAATGGCAAATGTTGGAAAGAAAAGAAGTATATCTGGGTTAATTGGGATAATTTATGCCATTATCTTTTTGGTGTTGTTTCAGAAATTTTTCTTTATATAGGTTTACTTGTTTTTATTCCTACAAAAATCTTGTTTTTTTAACCGCCTGTGCACAAAAAATGAATTAATCATTGGAAGGTTTAAAGCAACGCAGTAAAAATTTCATCATTCGCATCAAGTTCTAGTTTATAATCTTCCAGTTTTAAATGTCCCTTAGAAATGCCTTTCTCGTCAACCAGTTTTATCGTTGTAAATCTTTCAGAAACATCTTCGACTTCCCCATATAACCCAGTGTGATTTTTGATTTTTACAAAATCAC
>Ga0208771_1000293_pt1 | contig 31226 bp, 26 predicted proteins | sample AntAceMetag02UKX_FD_184775 | JGI IMG/M metagenome (GOLD analysis project Ga0208771, IMG submission 184775) | Saline lake microbial communities from Ace Lake, Antarctica - Antarctic Ace Lake Metagenome 02UKX (SPAdes) (version 2) | ecosystem: Environmental > Aquatic > Non-marine Saline and... | reverse complement strand
GTCATCTATGATGAAGCGATGACTCCCAGTTATGAAAGAAATAAGTATGTTAAAGGATGAACGATTTAATGAGGTGTTTATAAAAATGGACTTATAAAGATTTCAAAATGGGAAATCTTTAAACCCCTTTCGGAGCTACTGTCTATCAGCATAATTTTAAGTATATGGAGTGTGTTACCGAAAAAATCATTGCGATAATTTATAGAAAATAATAAAGTGATATCTATGGCAAAAGCACGATCAAGAACCGCCGCACGAAAAATAAAAGATAAATGGAAAGCAAAAAGTTGGTATAACATTCTGGCGCCACCATCGTTTGATAACGTTACTGTAGCTGATACGCTGTCGGACAATCCTGATGAACTTATAAACAGAGTGACGGAGGTCTCTCTTCAGGATTTAACAAACGATTTCAGAAAATCCCATATCAAACTTTTTTTTAAAATATACAAAGTAGAAGAATCTAATGCGCTTACAAAGTATACTGGCCACACGCTTACCTCGGACTATCTTAGAAGAATGATACGAAGAAAAAGATCGAAGATTGATGGAGTATATGATGTCACCACGCGGGATGGTGCGGTCGTTAGGGTAAAACCCTTTGCCACTACAGATAAACGTATACAAAATTCACAGAGAAAAATAGTCCGCGAGACTATGAAAAAAACAATTTCCAATCAGGCGAAAGCTAATACATTGGCTGAATTTATAAAAAACATCATTGATGGAAAAACGGGTAGCGATATTTATAAAAATTGCAAGAAATTGTATCCTGTGAAAAGGGTGGAAATACATAAAACGCAGGTTCTTTCCCCTCCGACGATAGAAATGGAAGAGGAAAAGACAACTAAGGTGGAGGAATCAGAGGTTGAGGCGTCCGATAAAAAAGAAAAGAAAGCTACCGAAAAACCAGAGAAGGAGCCTGAACCCATAGAAGAGTTGCCTAAGGAAGAAGAGCCTCCTGAGGAACCAGAACAAAAAGAAGAACCTAAAGAAGAACCTGAAGAAGAGAAACCAACTGAAGAACCTGAAGAAATAAAAGACGAGAAACCTGAACCCATAGAAGAGTTGCCTAAGGAAGAAGAGCCTCCTGAGGAACCAGAACAAAAAGAAGAACCTGAAGAAGAACCTAAAGGAGAACCTGAAGAAGAGAAACCAACTGAGGATGCAGAAGAACTAAAAAAAGAAGAGCCGTCCAAGGCAGAGGAAACAAAGGAATCTAAGAAAACCAAGTAAGGTACCAACCAGTTTACGACAATCCCCATTCTAGATTTATGATCTTACATTATGCTCTTTTAATTTTTGTACAGTGTGTGATAGCACCTGCATATTCTGCGTAGAAAAAAAGTTTAAAGCAATGCTCAAAAATACAGTTCGCATTAATCTTTTCAAGAACCAATCAAAAACATTTAAAAAAACAATGCTATTAAACCGAATGGGGCTTTAGGTGAACCAAGATAAAAACATAGTGATAATCGGTTGTGGTGCAGGAGGCGGAACATCGGCACAATTCGCTCGCAAGACTGATAGAAAATCTAGCATAGTTATGTTTGAAAAGGGCAGATATCCGCAGTATTCCAAATGTGGTCTTCCATATGTTCTCTCTGGCGATATTCCAGAATTTGATGATCTAATAGAATTTTCTGAGGAATGGTTCAAAAAAGCAAACATTGAACTTTTGATGGAGACAACTGTAGATTATGTTGATGTAAAAAACAAGATTGTTATAGCAAAAAGAGGAGACGATTTAGTAGAGAAACAATATGGCTCCTTGATAATTTCTACAGGTTCTAAACCATTAATTCCCCCCATACAACATCTTAAAGAAAGAGGGAAGCTGGTCGATGGTGTCTATGCTCTTCGGACAATTGATGATGCTAAAAATATTTCTCAATTTATAGAAAAAGGAAAAAAAGCTACTATTGTTGGGGCAGGACTTATAGGCCTTGAGATGGCGGACTGTCTATATAAAAGAGGGATGGGTGTGACAATTGTAGAATCATTGTCTACCATATTGCCAAATACCCTTGATGAAGACATGTCAAATATGGTCCATGAGGAAATTTCCAAAAACATAATGTTATTTACGGGGCATCTAGCCACAAAAATTGAAAGTAAAGACAGAAAAATAGAAAAGATTTTCATAAAAAGTAATGAAACATTTGAAGAAAAGACAGTAGATACAGATCTTCTGATTGTTGCTACGGGAACTAGACCCGAGATATCACTTGCTAAAAATGCAGGATGCAAAATCGGTAAAACTGGAGGCATCATTGTAAATGATAAGTCTGAAACTTCAGTAGAGGATATCTATGCAGTAGGGGATTGTACAGAATACTTGGATTTTGTTACAAAAGAACCTGCTCCTGTTGGTTTAGGGAGCATCGTCGTGCGTCAGGGGATTGCAGCTGGTATAAATGCTGCTGGTGGTGACTACAGATTGCCAAAAGGTTTTTTGCAGACATGCACATCAGAATTTTTTGGTATGGAACTAGCATCCGTTGGGCTGTCTACAAAGGGCCTTCAGAATAGCTCTATAGTTTCTGGCAGATATAAGGGTCTGTCGCTTCCCGAATATTATCCAGGTGGTAAACCTATTTCCATAAAGGTTATAGCAGATAAAAATACGGGATGCATACTAGCAGCTCAAGCTGTTGGGAGTAATGCTGCGCAACGCATAAACATTCTTGCATGTGCTGTTCTAAGTGAAATGGATATTGAGACGTTTAGAAAACTTGAAACAGCATATGCGCCGCCAATCGCTCCAACATTAGACGTTATAACATTGGCATGTGATGTCGTTTCCATGAAGCTCAAACGCAGAGGATGATACTATGAAGATTTTCCTATCCTAAGGTGACAGATGAAAGGATAAATCGACATGAGATGGACAAGGAGATAGATTCTAAGCGTGTTATCTACTACTTTTGCTTGAATCGTTTTTTCCTGTTGTTGACTCTGTATGATTTTACTAAACTCCCAAGATATACCTTTCAGTGAAATCAAGAATGGAAATATAATAATTTAGATGAACAGATACAGAACCTTATTACGTAATAGATATATATTAGGATATTAAAAAATATATCTTTTTAGATATCTATCATGTGTACTACTTCTGTTTTAACACCGATCCACCAGGCAGAAAAGAAAATTAAAACCCGCTCTGAAACTGTTGCAACAACCGAGTTGCCCCCTGCTTTTTTTCAAGTGTAATCACATGTTCTGTCATACTTTCAAATGTTTCATCATGACTGATCACAAAAATTTGAGAAAACCCAGAAAGCTCTTGCAACTGACTAACTAAATTATCTTTTTTATTCTCATCAAGATTCATCGTTGGCTCATCAAGAAACACGACATCCATTTTGCTTAACAATTTTAAAATTGTCAATCGAACCGCTAACGCCGCACACATTTGCTCCCCGCCGCTTAATTTATGGAATGCTCGTTCATTCTCTCCATCATGGATGACAATCTCGTAATCCCTTGTCCAAGCTAACTCTTCAGAAGGAACGCCGCGAAGCTGCCGATAAATCCGATCAGCTTCTCTGGAGATTTCCTCAACAAGAATTTCAGTTATCAACGGTCGTGTCTGCTGAAATGTTTCACGGAGAAACTGAGCAAATTCAATGTCTTTACCAAGAAAACGATAGTCTTTTTGGTTTTGCATTAACTGTTTTTTTGCCTTCTTTTTACCATGGATATGATAATCCAATTCAGTTTTTTGTTTCAGCCATTCATCAATCTGCGTTCGCTTCCGTACCTGTTTTTGTTTTTGTTCATCAAGCGTTTTTTTAATCGTTTCAAAAGTGTTTTTATCAAATTGTTTCTTTTTGTCTTTTAACTGTGTTGTCTCGTTACTTACTTGTTGTTCAATGGTTTCAGCAGATGACTGAAAACGATGTACCATTTTTTTCTGTTGAGCTTGTTTTCCTGCAGCATCTTTGTATTGAAGATAGGTTTCATAGGGCTGTTGTAATTGTTTTTGCTGTGCTTTAATATAATCAATCTTTTCTTGAACTGAATCATACGTGCCTAGCTTGGAGGAAAGCTGATTCTGCCTTTCTTTCAACTGTGTAAGCTTTTGTTCAACTGTTTTAAGCTTTGCTTCTTTTCCACGATGATCCTCATACCGAATGTTTGCTTGCTGAAACTTTGTTTTTGGATCCTTTAACTCAGCTAACTTCGTGATAAGCTCTTGTTTTTTCCTTATCTCCTTTTCTAAAGATGACGCATGAGCATCAAGTTTTTCTTTATGATTTTTCTGTTCTTCAGCATCCTTTTGAAATGAGGTACGCATCGTTTGCAAATCATCAAGTCGTTGTAGCTCCTGCTCAGCTTTTGTCGCCTCTTGTAATTGTTTTGTAATGTGTTTCAGATCGTTTTCCACTTGCTGTTGTGTTTGTTGAGCCTGAGTAATCTCTTGTTTTTTTTGAAAAATTATCTCCCTTTTTTGCTTTACATTCAATGGACGTGAACACGTAGGACAAGCGGATTTTTCATGTTTGTTAAGAAGATCAATAGCTTTTCGTTGTTCCTGCTGCTGATGGGTTGTAATAGATTGTTTCTGCAAAAGATGATTTTTTTTTGTTTGAAGCTGAGCACGTTGTTGTGCTGTTTTTTTCATTGAACGAATCGTATCAATTTGTCGATTTATTGTACTAAAATCCTTTCGTAATTGTGAAATCTTCTGTTTGACCTGTTTTTGTTGCTTTTGTGTTTGGTTAAGTTCTTTTTCTTTTTGTTTGATGTCATCAAGTTTTTGTTCAAGCTGCTGTTGTTCTTTCACCTTTGCTTCTAAGGTCTTCATCTGCTCTTTACTTTTTTTGGTGATAGAAACATCTTCTTGATACTGTTTTAGTTGCTGCTGTAAAGACATCTGTTGTTTATCTAAGTGCATAGATTGTTTTTCAAGGGCATCTTTTTTTTTCTTTTTTTGATGGAGTTCATCAAGTTGTTTTGAATACACTATGTACTGCCCGTATCCTTCAGCATGTGTTTTCACTAGTTTTTCTGCTTTTTCCACTTCCGCTAACTGTTTTTTTGCCTGTTTAAGTTGTGCAAGCAGATCTTTTTGTTTTTCCTGATGTAAATGCAAAGAATTGGTGAGTTTTTGTATTTGTTTTTGAATGGTTTCAAACCGTGTTTTTTCCTGTTCATTTACCTTAATACGCTGCGCAATCTGTGAAAGTGCTTGCTTTGTTTTTTGAATATTATCTGCTATTTCTGTTGTTTGCTTCTGTAAAACAGGTAAATCTTCAACGGTGCTTTCCAAACGAGCAATCTGTTCAGACACCTGGCTTTTTTTATGACGCAGTGCATCAATAACTCCTTTCATATCGCGCCAAAGTCTACGGTACACATCAACTTCAAGTAATGGATTAAACAACTCAGCACGCACGGATGGAGTCTCTGAAAAATCATTGGTAAATTTTCCCTGAGGCACTCCAATACTTGACTTCCACAACGTCTGAAGATTCATTATCCCGGGAATGCCTAATTGTTCCTTCAACCATAAAATAACCTCTTCTTTTCCATTAAGTTGCAATCGGGTATCCGTATCGGCATCAAACACATCAAATCTGGCTTGATTTACACCACGTTCAACTCGATAGTGTTCTCCATCACTATCAGATTGAAACGTTACCATAACTTTGCCTGATTTTTTTCCGTCACGAACAAAATCTGCTTGACTATATGGATGAAGATAATCAAACAATGCAAATCCAATTGCTTCGCACAACGTGCTTTTCCCAGATCCATTTTCACCAATAATTGCATTAACTCCAGTTTGAAACCTGATAATTGGTGCAGCATCATCATAACTTTTTACATCTTTTAACGCAACGGAAGTAATCTTCATTGATCCTCCTCCACCGATCCATCATCAGTGGGAAATAATGTTTTTCGTTTTTTTTGCAAGGTCTCTGCAATATCCTCTGGGGATTCATTGGCCAATAATTCTGTTTTCAATGCAGTTAACACTTCTGCAATGTCCTTTTTTTCCGATGCAAATCGATCATCCTCTCCTGCTTTCATTTTAAATACTGCGTGTTCTAATCGCTCCCGATTCACATGGCCATCTTCATCAAAAATTGCATCTCGCCCTCCCTCAATTTCATTAATGACTTCTCCTGTTTCAATTGATTCAGTAGCATCACTTGGTTGTACTTTTATTGCCTGTGTAGTTTTTTCAACTAAACTTAATAATTCATCAATGTTTAAAAGAGAACGACTGAAATGTAATCGTCCTTTCAACCGTAAATCAATAATGGGCTTTCGAATGCCAGTTTCATTTTGAAAAAACGGTTTTTCTTGCATTTTCTGTAAAAACTGTTGTTCAATACGAAGTTTTCGTTGAAACCCATTGAGTAATTCCTCCTTTGAATGAAATCGATCAACAGAAAACACGATTTTATAAAACGGCCGGCGTTTCGAAAACACATGCGTTGCCTTAACCGCTTTTTCCTTTGAAATTTCGGTGATATAATAGCCCAGATCCCATGTTGCCTCACGGGTATTATGGGCCTCTAAAGAACCCGGGTTAAAAATCCAGTTATTTTCACTGTATTGTTTATGAAGATGCCCTAATGCAATATAGTCAATCACATCTGATAGCGGTTCAAGTGTTAATCCCGGTACACCACCAGTAAGTCCAGGGATATGTCCTTCAACGCCAAAATGGCCTAAAAGAATCGTCCAAGCTGGTTTCCCATATGTATCATTCACTGTTTGAATTGCTGGTGCAAGCTGTTGTAACCGTTCAATGGTCCGCTGGCCAGAATACTGCAAACCAAAAATCCGACCTTCACCAATGTCAACAAAACCAGCATGCGAGCCCGGATCATTCGCATCATATTTACTAAATGATAGATCTGTTTCGGTAACATCTGCTTGCAAAAGAATACTCTTTTTCTTCCGATGAAGATATTCCAACCAAGTCATATCCTCCTTGTATAATTTTGCATCATGATTCCCTTGGATAAGGACAATAGGAATATTCTGGGCAACAAACCGACTCAGTCCTTGTTCAGCATTGCTTAATGTTTGCGCTGTCACATTTTTATGATGAAATAAATCGCCGCAAAGCACAACAAAATCAACATCTGCAGCGATACCTTCTTCAATTGTTGAAAGGAATGAATAGTACATGTCTTGACGTCGTAATGCCATATTATACTGGCGGTGGCCGAGATGGACATCAGAGAAATGCAGAAATTTCAGACTATCTTCCCCCATATAAACTGTCATACCATGTATCAAGTTTCCTTATAAAAACATAGTCCAGAAAAACAAAAAAATATATCCAAATTTTGTTTCTAGAGCAACAGCTAAGCTTTTTTACATAATTGATTGGGTATCAATTGATCCCCTTGATTTTCGTTTGACTTCACAATACTGGATGAACTATTTTGACCGCAGGGTCTAATACGCCAGCAAAACATCATGAAGTGTTGGATGCTCTATCTTCGAAATTTAGGCAGATCCTACCTATCACTCATGTCGAGTATATTAAAAATCATATGAAAAACATCATCTATGTAAATGAAATGGAGAACAGTAGCAACACCATAAAATTTGAATAAAAAGAAAGGATAGAGATTGATTATTTTACAAATCTCAGTTTCCTCTTTTTGCTTTTTGGCTTGGTTTTTTCGTTTTCATTCTCTTTTGTAACCCCTTCAACGATATTTTTAGGTATATCTTCTACTGAAGAGGATGGTGGAGTTGTGTATGTTCCCTCTGTATTGGATGTCTTGGTTGGTGGAGATGTAGAGAATAGTTTGTTGAATATCTCTTTGTTAGAATCAAACCAATTCTGCCAGCCTTTTGTTTCTCCCCTCAGCATGTTACATTCCCCTTCTGTTTCCTCGTATAGCTTGTATAACTTTGTAAGTCGCTCTTTTTCTTTTTCATATTGATCCGACAGATCATTGAATTTGTCTTTGTATTCTTCATTATCTTTCAATTTGTCAACTTGTTCTTGTAGTGAATTTATTGTGTTTTCTTTGTTATTGACATCATCTTTCAAAGCGTGGTTTTCCCTGTCCAGTTGATTACGGATGCTGGTAAATTCGGCGACTCTTTTTTTGTATTCATCAAATTGATTGATTTTTTCTTCGCTTTCTTTTAGCTTTTGAGTAAACGTATCTATCCTAGTGTTAAAGTCATCTTCCAACTGTTTTTTGGAGGCTTCGGCGTTATTTGTCTGCTCCTCAAACTCCTTAATCTCCCTTTCAGCTTTAGAAAGTTCCTCCTCCTGATTTTTATATGCATCCCACAGTTTGATGAGCCGCTCCTTTTCTTTTTCCAGTTCCGTACTGTACTTTTTTGCTCCCTGAAAAGCTTCTTCCTTTCTTCTTTCTGCTTCTGTAATCTCCCCCTCGAATCTTTCGATGAGGTTATTAATATCTTCTAAGCTTCCTACATCCAGCATGCTCTTTATTCTTGACAAATCCTCTGTATTTTTGGCAAACGAATTTTTAACATTATCAATCTCATCTGCTGCCTGACGTAACTTCTCTCCAAGAGAAACTAAATGTTCTGCATTTCCTGCTGGCATATTTTCCTCACTCATTATCATCATACCTCCCAATCAACTTCAATATTTTGGGAATGAATTTGTTGATATTTAAGGATTGTCATAAAATCAATTAATATTTTTTCCCTTATTGACTTTTTGTCAACCCTGCCACATCTTAGATAATTTTTGGTAAAGCAAGATATTCCCGTATTTACCGCTAAACTAATAAACCACTGTCAACATACATTTCCCTAGATAATAACCTAATTTCTAGGAGGAATGGTTGGATGGGATTATTTGGAAAAACTAGCTTTGCATTTATACTTCATAGAATTTTTGGTAAAAAGCATGCTAAGATAGGTATTTACGGCCCCCCAAATGTTGGGAAAACCACTCTAGCTAATCGTATTCTTCGTGATTGGACTGGTGACATCATGGGTAGTGTATCTGAGATTCCTCATGAGACGCGGATAGCAAAATGGAAAAAAGATGTAAAAGTAGAAAATGGGAATTCATCTCTATATATGGATATTGTGGACACTCCTGGTATCGCTACTAAAGTTGATTATAAGGAGTTTGTGAATACATTTGGTTTAAGTAAAGATGAATCTAAACAAAGGGCTAAAGAAGCCACTGAAGGAGTTATAGAGTCGATTAGGTGGCTTGAAGATGTTGATGGAGTATTGTTGGTTATGGATGCCACACAGGATCCATTCACACAGGTAAATGTAACTATCCTTGGGAACCTTGAGGCACGAAAACTCCCTGTTTTGATAGCTGCAAATAAGATAGATATGGAAGATTCAAGTCCTGCTACTTTAAAATCTGCCTTCCCTCAACATCCAGTTATACCAATAAGCGCACTGACTGGATACAATTCAGAAAACCTCTATACGAAAATGGTAGAACATTTCGGGAAGAAAAGAAGAAAAAAAAGGAGATAAGTAAATTGACAAAAAATAAAGATGGAATCTCGGTCAATCTTGTATCTCGCCAGAAGCTAGATGAATTTTCTTCTGCTGAAAAATTGGAGTTTATTCTAAAGGAAGTTCAAAAGGGGAAAGTGTTGGTATTGGAGCATGGTCTTACTCCAATAGAACAAACGGAGCTTATAGCGCATACTATGAAAGAAATCAAACAGGATACCTTTATTGGAATTGAGATTGAAGGGTATGGTGAAGACAAACCATCAATCATTCAGAAAATCTTGGGTGTAATAAAAAAACCTCGTATGACTGTAATAGGTCCTGCCGATTTATTAAAAACAGTACGTAAGGACAGTAACATGATTCAGACAAGGATAATTCCCGGAAAAGGGAGCTGAATAAAAATGCCTCATCAATGTCTCAAATGTGGCAAGATATTTGAGGAGGGTTCGTCTCAGCTTTTAAAAGGATGTCCAGATTGTGGAGGAAATCGTTTTTTCTTTACTAAAAAGCCATTAGATGAAAAAGAAAGAAATGTAATAACCCGTGAGGTAGGTAAAGATATAAACACTAAAATAGTTGATATACTAGGTGGAGAAAACGGCGATATCATTGATAAATCTGGCAAATGGATTACAATGAAGCCTAAAGATGTTCGCAGGGCATTGGAACAACATCTTCCGAAAGATGTTAAGAAGAAAAAGAAAGTTTCAGATAAAAAAGAGGGCATCGATATTATATTAAACGGCAAATATCGAGAAGCAGCACTAGCAAAACTGGAATCTGAAATGAAAAAGCCTAAAACCCCTGAAACGATAGATATTGAACGATCCGGAAAATATCGAATAGATTTGAAAGGGCTTCTAGAAGAGGAACCAATTATAATTCAAAAAGATGGATCATATACAATTCACTTGCCTTCCCTCTTCAAGATGATTGATAAAGGAAAGGAAAAGTGAAAAGATGGTAAGGGTTTTTATAACCCCAGTCGTCTGTGTAGCTTTATCACAGATTCAACAGCAGCCTTCGCTCGTTCTTCTATCCGTGCCTCTGCCTGTAGCCGCGTCATGCCGGGTCCAGATATACCAAGGCCAACCGGTTTACCATGTTCAATGGCTAGGTCAGCTATCTTACGAGCGGCATGCTGAATGACGATATCATCATGCTCTGTTTCTCCCTCAATCACTGCTCCAAGTGCTACAACGCCGTCAATGTTTTTTCTTTCAAGTAGTTTCTTTATCGCTAGTCCCATGTCAAATACGCCCGGAACTTTAACCGTTTGTGTTATTTCCGCTCCCAAAAATTGTGCGTGTTCCTTTGCTCTTTCCATCATCATCATTGTTATATCGTAGTTAAATTCAGAGACAACAGCACCTATCCTAATCTTCTTCTCTTCTTTTGTCATTTTATTCACATCCTAGCTCTTTAAAGGGCCTGCGTCTTCAAATCCTTCCCGCAAACCCTTGCCTGCTTTTCCAACAAGTCTTTCTGGTTTAAACAACAAGTCTATTACGTTTAATGCATGTTCCCTGGCGCGATTATCTGCAAGCAATGCTAGTTCTTTTCCATCTTTGCTTTCGTCTTCATGGACGAAAACTTCCATTATGTGTTTGTTGCACATAAGCTGTGTTTGTATGAGTCCGGTGCTTGCCTCATGGGCACATTGTTTGTCAATAGGTTTTGGACCAGGCATACCAAAGGCCATGACAATGTCACAGTTCTTTTCCTCAAACAATTTTTTACATGCCACCGGGAGATCCTTTACTCCTGGAACTGTGTACCGAACTATCTTAAAGCCAGTTATATTTGATTTTAATTCATCAATGGCTGCCTTTGCCATGTCATATCTTGCAAATGTTGTGTCGGCAATTCCTATTTTTTTCATTTTCCCTCAATTTTATCCATACTTTTTTGAAATTCATAGGCCGATATGATTTTAGCAATTATTTTGCGAGTGCCGTTAAGATCATCCATCCCACTGTATTTAGGTAATCTTACTACCTGGGCAGTTATGTTCCTTTTCTTTAGCTCCCGCTTTATTTTCTCCGCGTTATGAATCTGATCGTATCCAAGTGCGATTATATCTGGTTCTATATCTTTAACAACCTTATACATGTCATCCTTGTGACCCAGAACGGCTTCATCCACTATTTTTAACTCTTTAATAATTTCCAATCTCATTTTTTCTGGTGTAACTGGCTCGTGCTTCAGTTTTCTAACAGTCGAATCGCATGCTACTATCACAGCTAATTCATTGCCTAACTTCTTTGCCTCCCTTAAGTAATATATGTGCCCCATGTGAAGAAGATCAAATGTCCCGGTTGCCACTACTTTGACCATTTTCCCCAAGCCTTTACTAAATCCCTTCCTTCTAAAAAAACAAGTCCGTTAGCCTCGGCATACTTTTTAGCATCGATTTTGGATAGGGCTTTACCATTGTCTCCCATGATTTCGCAACCACTTCCAACAGGCGTGAGTCCAGCCATTTTTAAGAGAGAAACAACTAGTTCAGTATGTCCAAATCTATCAACGAGTGGATTTTTTGAAGCTATGCAAATGGGAATGTGACCAGGAGATCTAAACTCTTTTCCTAGCATTTCGGTTGCCTGATCATCCTCAAGATTGCTTATTCTTTTCGTAAGTTCTGCAAATCTTTTCATGGTCAGACTACGATCAACATCAGTTATGCCAGTATATGTATCTCGATGGTTGATATATAATGAAAAAGAGGATTTGGTATCATATGGAATATCATTTGCGGTAAGCGATTTTAGAACGGGATAATCGCCCTCTATGTCTGAAAACAAGTCGGCTAAAAATGGGAGTTTCAATTTATTTGCCAATTCGTTTGAAACCATAATAAATATGAGTCCCCCCCCATCTTTTCTCATTGTTCTTATTGATTTTGGGGTAACAAACTCGGAAGCCATAACTATATCCACTTCACCTTCTCTATCATCTGCGTCATGGATCAAAACAAACTTTCCGTTACGAAGATCAGATGCAGCATTGTCTATATCTTTCATAAATTCACCCAAATACGAATTCACCTCCCTTAAAATAAATATTGGTTTGTTACTCAGAAGTGGGTTGACTCTTCTTCCCTTTGTTTGATGCTAGCTTCCTTGTTATGTATCCTGCTATACGATTTCTGAGTAGAGTACTATCAACATTGCTTAATTCTGTGACCTTTTCTTTGTTGTGCTGAAAATCGTTAGCAACAAATTGATCTGGGTACTTTTCCAAAAATTCTCTTGCAATGGTTTTTATGAATGTCGATCTTATATTTCCCAGGATATCACCCTTAAGTTGTAGGAGGCTGGAATATCTTTTTGTTATTTAAACACTTTGGAAACATTTTTGAAGAGAACATGCCGTAAATCTCAACATATATAAACCTTAAAAAGCATATTAACAAAAAGGAGGAAAGGCCATATATCTTCAAAAAAATCGTCTCTGAAAACAATTGCAGGAAAAAAACTCGATAATTTAGAGAAATATGCAATACACAGTGGTGTAGCTCGAAAAATTGCTACGATGATATATAAATCTGGTGTCTACAACTTCATCTCAAAAAAAATAAATGAATTTAGAGATTACAAACTGATCGAACAAATTAAACAAAATCCTGTGCCAGAGCATATTGCGATAATTATGGATGGAAACCGACGTTTTGCTAAAGAACTGGGGTTGAGACCAAATGCGGGCCATTTCTTTGGAAGGGATAAAATCAAAGAAGTTCTAGAATGGTGCTTCGAATTCAAAATTAAAAATTTAACGTTATATGCTTTTTCTACAGAAAATTTTGAACGAGGAAGTGCCGAAGTCAAGGCACTTATGGATCTATGTAAAGAGGAGCTGGACAAAGCTGTGAAAGATTCACGCATACATAAAAACCAGGTAAAAGTGAATGTAATAGGTCGTATACAATCACTACCTGAGGAAATTAGAAAGTCGGCCAAATATATCATGGATGAAACCAAAAACTATAACAAACACTCACTCAACATAGCACTTGCATATGGGGGAAGAGAAGAGATAATTCGTGCGATACAAAACATAGCCAGCGACGTAAAAAACGGCAAACTAAAGATTGAAGAAATAACGAAATCCAAGGTATCAATGTATCTTTACACTCGCGGTCTCCCAGATCCCGATTTGATACTTAGAACTTCAGGAGAAGAAAGAATTTCTAATTTTCTACTATGGCAGCTAGCATATTCGGAACTTTATTTTTCTGATGTGTACTGGCCTGCATTTCAAAAAAGAGATTTACTTAAAGCCATCAAAACGTATCAACAGAGAAAGAGAAGATTTGGAAGATAAATGGTTTTACTTGGAATCTTTATCTTCTGCCTCATTTTCAATTTCATTTGCTATCTTGGCTAATTTTGAAAATTGTTGATGGAAAAAATATAATATGGCCCCAATTGACAAAAATAGAATAGAAAATGCAATAATTGAACCAGCGGAGCTTGATTGAAAAGAACTCACTTTTAGAAAAATAAAAATACACAATAACAACAATCCCACGGCTAGAGAAAATTTATACAAGAATCCAGTTCTGAAATCGCCGTGTGCTGAGAAATGTTTCTTTTTAAACATAGGGGTCGCTCACGAAATAATATCAGGTTCCTGTGTTGCCTGACAGATTAATGGCATTCTGTACTTTGCTTTGCAATTCGTTTAGCTTTTCTCTTGTTCGTCCCTCTTGCTTATTTAAGGTGCTTTTTCTTAAATCTAGGGATTCTTTTGTAGATTTCAGCTCCTTTGTTACTTCACTTTTTCCCTTTGCCTTTATGAGAACCGAACCAACGTTTTTGTAGATGGGGGCTTTAGCATCTGTTTTATCCAATTCTTCTAACGCTTCTTCGACTTCTCTTAATCTTAACTCAACTTGTTGATTCTGCTGTGTTATCATCTGAAGTTGCGTTCTTAGCTGTTGCAATCTATTTACCTGATCTTGTAGCTGTTGAGACATTCCTTCTTCTGCCATAATCCTATGCTCCTTGTCTCCAGTAATATAACATTTACCTATTAAAGGTATTGAAAGATGCTTTGTTCAAAGGTAGGCAATGAATGAAAGATATGAAATCACGATTTTGCTGATAACATATCTAAATAAGGATTGAGGAGGTTGTGGATGGTAAATAACAATGAAAAATATAATTATAATGAAAAATATTATATAGATAGATTCAATTATAGTATAATAGTAGAGTGCCTGTAATTATATGTACTGGGGGATAGAAATAAAATGAGAAAAAACGATAAACTCATAGTTATACTTGGCGTAGTAATACTAGTTATATCTTCGATTGGGATTTATCTTTGGGTTCCTGAAAAAACGGGAGCAAACGCTGTTGAAATGGAAGATATCATGAAAATATCTGGCGTTTTGTCCGATGTTCCAGATTCGGTAACTGTTTCTGACTGCAACCCTTTTTATGCTCTTATTGCTACCCCACTGGCTATTCATTATGATTCTGAAGGGGAACAAGAAATAATTCCAATGTATGTAAAAAACTTTGAACATCCATCAAATTCTATTGAAAAACTACAAAATCATTATTTAGATAATTTTAAAGAAATTGATTTAGATGAACTAGGATACGACTCCCCAAAAGATTTTTCCTTAAAGCTTGCTGAGAAATACTGGAAGAAAAGTGATGCAGCACTCATAATTAAGAACGATTTTGAAGGTTACTCTTTGGGTATTAACGCTGTTCCTATAGCTTCTTATCTGAGTACGCCCGTAATTGTTTGTGATGAAATAGACAGCGAGGTTGTAAATGTTTTAACTAATCTTAAAGTGAAAAAAGTTATGATCTCCGGCGATCTTGATGGATACCAAGAAAGGTATGATCATTTAAAATTTGATACTGTAGAACAAATTGTAGAAAACGTAACCTTTTTAGTTAAAGAAAAATTCGGTGAATTAGACTACATGGCTCTTGCAAATCCTATAGATGCATATCCTCCAGAAGTTTTGGATAGCAAAGAATTTTATTTCGGGCCAGAGACTGTTGCATCAGCAAGCATGAACCGAGACAACATGCTTAGTTTTGTCGCTCATTATTTTACTGCTAAAGCTACATGGGAATTTACAATTCCTGAGGATTATAAATATGCACTTATTGAACTTGAGGGATATAATCATGAATTAGAAGGTGTGGATGAATTTGGAGATTATGCTGAATTCAACCTTGATCCAGTTGGTGAAGATTTAACTCTTGGTGCTATTAAAACCTCTGGTGGAATAGCCAAAAGAGATGGAACAGGTAACGTACTTGAAGATAGTGCTGTTACAAAGAAAGTCATGTATGACTGCGGTGGAAAAACCTATCAAGTATCTGCTGGTGGAAGCTGGTCGCTTTTAAAAGAGGGAAAAGTATCTGCAAAAGTTACTGTTAAAAAACTAGAGACTCCTAAATATCCAATGATGCAGGGTTTGTCTTCGGTTGCACCTTATCTTGTATCATATCATAAAGGAATAGTATTTGCCAAAGAGGAATTTGCGTTTACCGCAGATGATGACGTTAGAACAGATAGTGGTAAAACATGTCCTGGTTATTATTTACCTGGGAGAAACCCTGATTTAGTAATAACGTCGAACAGACATGTTTATGACAATATTCATGAGCCACTAAATAAACTTCTTGCAGATATTGCAGAAATTGATTATGAAAAAGAAAGCGACATTGAGACACTTCAGGAATTTTATGCGCAAGATGACAATTCAGTATACGTTGCAATAGTTGGTGGTGCCATGGGTTTACCACGTTATGTATATCAAAATGAGGTTGAACCGATAGGCGACATAGACGGTGATGGAGTCGATGATACAGTTGCAGTTAATTTTGGTGGCGGTGGAACACAAAGTGACAATATTTATGGAAATATCGACCCTGTAAAATATGATTGGTCAAACCAGGCACAGGATATCTATTCCGGAGATCATCCATTTATCGAAAACATTGTTGGTCGTATTACTGGTTGGGATGTACAAGATGCAGATGCTTTGGTTGTCAGAAGTATTTTCTATAACGATATACTCGAGAACGCAGATTTAAAAGAATGGAAAGAAAACTATGGAAATATCTTTGGCGGTGGAGTAGACTTTAGAAAACCATTATGGGTTCAAACTCTAAATCACTTACCAATAATCAAACGAGTTCTGAGTCTCGTAAATACAGCCAGTGGCAGCATTGTTAATTTTGCAGTAGGGCCTTGGAAATACGACACAGGTTTCAGCAGAATTATGGTTCAAGCATTTGACGAAATAGGAAAGGATTTAGATTTTAATGTTTTAACAGCATTGCACGAGGAAGGTATGGTAGACGGTCTTAGTGATGAATCAATTGACGCAATTAAAACTACAAACCTTTGGAACAGACTTACATTTAACAAAAATCAAATCAAGGAACTTGCTGGTGAAGGAAACGTTAAAGGTAGAGAAATCCTGGAAAACAGTAACTTCATATATGCAACAGGTCACGGTTCACCATATAACTTTGGAATGGATGGACTTGATCTCGTATCAGCAGGTTTTGATGGGGTTATTCTAAATGCCCCAAATCTATGGTCAAGAATTTTGAAAAATGCAATACTGCCTCACTTTGTTGGAGGATTTTGGGGGCCCGGTGGAAGTATTGGGAATGTTGGGTCATACTGCCCACGAATAATAGAAACTGTTGATCTAGGACCATCATTTATGTGGCTGGAAAGCTGTTTCTGTGGTAAAATAACCGGTATGTATCCACAAGAAAACATCGGGCAGACATTCATACATTCAGGAGTTAACTGTCTTGTAGCAGCAACTACTGGTTCAAATATACCTGGAGGTTATCTTGAACCAAAGAATTACAGGTTTGATACAAAATTGGGTGTAAATGCAAACCTTAGACAGTGGGAAAATAAAGTAGAAGAAGGAATCTTCCCAGATCTCCATTTTGGGCATAAAATATATGATGATATGTGTGATTATCTTGCAGATGATAATGCAACAGTTGGTAAAGCATTCAGAGATGCAAAGAACCAATACTTGCCAGAAGATGAAGACTGGGAACTCTGGTGGAGTCCACCATTAAGCAGCGGTGGAGAAGAAGGATATGGAACACACATTGCAGCGAAATACACTTCTTTCCATGAATTCGTGCTATATGGGGATCCTGCATTTAACCCATACGAACCGGTAAATAACGGATAAAATCTAAAGATTATTCTTCTTCAAGTTTAGGAGGATTATCCTCTTCGCCATTACTTTCCATTATTTTTGCAACTGAAACTACTTTGTCACCCTCATTAAGTCTCATTATTCTAACGCCCATAGTGTTTCTTCCCTGTATTCTAATATCTTTCACAGGAATTCGTACCATCATACCATTCTTGGTAGTTAGCATAATCTCTTCATCATCAGAGGCTTCTCTTACAAAGAGTACTTTTCCATTTCTTTCATTTGTAACAATGGTTCTTACTCCCTTACTTCCACGATGTGTTTTTCTATAGTCCTGAATTGGGGATCTTTTTCCAAATCCATTTTCAGTTATCGTAAGTAGGTTGCCCTCTTCTCCAACGACTGCCATTGAAACCACTTCATCGCCTTTGTTTAGGCGGATACCTCGGACGCCACGCGTTGAACGTCCAATGGGCCTTGTCTCTTCTTCGTTGAACCGGCATGCTTGACCGTTTGCTGAGGCAATCATAATTGTTTGTTTCCCATCTGATAGTTTGGTATTAATGAGTTCGTCATCATCATCCAAATTGATTGCTTTAATTCCGTTAACCCTGATGTGTTTATATGCTGATAGAGCTGTTTTTTTAATTGTGCCTTTTTTTGTAGAAAATACAAGATAGTGATAATCATCAAACTCAGGAATTGGAATGGCGGTCTCTACATATTCTCCGTCCTCGAGTCTTGGTAAAAGATTGATTATTGCTTTTCCTTTATGGTGTCTGCTACCTTCAGGAATTTTATATCCCTTAAGCCAGAATGTCTTTCCATGATTTGTGAAAAACATGATATAATCGTGTGTGGATGTAATAAAAGAGTCAACAACAATGTCTTCCTCCTTTGTTTTCATACCTACGAGACCTTTTCCACCACGGTGTTGAGTCCTGTATGTTTCAGTTGGAATGCGTTTTATGTATCCTGATTCTGTGATTGTAATAACAACCTCATGTTCTGGGATAAGGTCCTCCATATCAATATCGATTTCTCCCTCAACGATTTCAGTACGGCGTTCATCTCCAAACTTTTCTCTTATCTCAAGTAACTCTCTTTTCATCTCATCTAATATGTTTTGCCTGTCACTAAGAAGTTCTTCTAGTTCTTCTATTAGCTGTTTTGTCTCGTTATAATCTATCTCTACTTTTTCAATTTCCATTCCCGTAAGTTTCTGAAGCCTCATCTCAAGAATTGCTTTGACTTGTTTTTCAGAAAATTCAAATCTTTCCATCAATTTGTTTTTAGCCTCTTCGGCTGTTTTACTCGCACGAATTATCTTGATTATCTCATCAATATTTTTAAGGGCAATCATAAACCCTTCTAAAATATGCATTTTCTCCTTAGCTTTGTTTAAATCATATGTTGTGCTGCGGGTGATCACTATTATACGATATTCGATGTAATGCTGGATAATTTCTTTTAATGTAAGAATTTTTGGAGCACCCTCAACGATTGCTAAATTGTTAATACCAAATGTTGTCTGCATTTCGGTGTGTTTGAAAAGTTGTGATAAAACGACATCTTCTATTGCATCTCGTTTCAACTCAATAACAACTCTCATTCCCTCTCGGTCACTTTCATCACGAAGATCAGAGATGCCCTCAATTTTTTTATCTTTTACAAGTATTGCAATGTTTTTCAAAAGATTGGCCTTATTTACCTGATAAGGTAGTTCTGTAATGATTATTTTTTTCCTATTCTCTCCTTCGATATGGGTACGTGATCGAACACGAACAAGTCCTTTTCCTTCAGAATATGCAGCAAGAATTCCCCCTTTACCATAAATAATACCACCTGTGGGGAAATCAGGACCATGGATGATTTCCATCAGATCAATAGTTGAAATATCTGGGTCATCAATAATGCGAATAGTACCATCAATGACCTCAGCGATATTATGGGGTGCCATGTTTGTGGCCATACCTACTGCAATACCAGAAGATCCATTAATTAACAAGTTTGGAAGAACCGCAGGGAGCATAACTGGTTCTTTTAAACTACCATCAAAATTATCCGCCCAATCAACAGTATCTTTGTTAATATCCTGGAGCATAAAATCTGCGATTTTAGACATACGTGTTTCCGTGTACCGCATAGCGGCTGCGCTATCGCCATCAACACTTCCAAAATTACCTTGACCATCAACAAGAGGGTATCTAAGGCTGAAATCCTGAGCCATACGAACCATACTATCATATACTGCTTGGTCGCCATGTGGATGATATTTACCAAGTACTTCGCCCACTAGACGTGCAGATTTTTTATAAGAACTACGGCTTGTAAGTCCCATATCATTCATGGCATACAAAATACGCCTATGAACAGGTTTCAAGCCATCTCTTACATCTGGAAGTGCTCGGCTCATAATAACACTCATAGAGTAATCTATGAATGCACGTTTCATCTCAGATTCAATTGTTCGGACGTATTCTTTCTGGGGTTCTGTTTCATCAGTCATATCAAATCAAACCTCCTAGATATCTAGGTTAGTCACCTCTTTGGCATGAGTTTCAATAAATTCACGACGTGGTTCCACCTTTTCACCCATCAAAATTGTGAACAATTCATCTGCTTCCACTGCATCATCAACAGTTACTTTCACAGTCATGCGATTCTCAGGATCCATAGTTGTACTCCACAACTGCCCAGGGTTCATCTCACCAAGACCTTTATAGCGCTGAATTCCAGCACCAGTCCCACCGAACTCCTCTATTTTTTGTTGTTTTTCCTGCTCAGTGAACGCATAAGAAAACTGTTTACCTTTGCTTACTTTATACAATGGGGGCTGAGCAATGTATAGATAACCTTCTTCGATCAATGGTCGCATATAACGGAAAAAAAATGTTAATAACAACGTCCTTATGTGTTCCCCATCAACATCAGCATCAGTCATGATGATTATCTTATGATATCGGGCTTTTTCAATATCGAACTCTTCAACAATACCAGTGCCAGTAGCCGTGATAAGAGCAAGGATTTCATTGTTTTTTAGGATTTTATCCATACGGGCTTTTTCAACATTAAGAATCTTACCTCTAAGTGGTAAAATAGCCTGAAATTCACGATCTCTGCCTTGCTTCGCTGAGCCCCCTGCGCTATCCCCCTCAACAATATAAAGTTCTGTTTTACTAGGATCTCTGCTGGAGCAATCAGCTAGTTTCCCAGGTAGTGCTGAAGATTCTAGAAGTCCTTTACGGCGTGTTAGTTCACGTGCTTTACGCGCTGCATCACGTGCACGACTTGCTGTTACTGACTTATCGATAATTGTTCGTGCAACAACTGGTGTTTCTTCAAAAAATTCACTCAGTTTCTCATTTGTTAAACTTTCGACGATTCCACGAACTTCAGAATTACCGAGTTTTGTTTTTGTCTGCCCCTCGAATTGTGGATGTCTAACTTTACAGGAAATAACTGTGGTGATTCCTTCCCTGCAGTCTTCTCCACTTAAACTAAAATTTTCACTATCGAATAACTTGTTTTTTCTTCCATAATCATTGAGAACTCTGGTAAGCGCCCCTTTAAAACCAGAGAGATGTGTTCCTCCCTCATGGGTGTTAATATTGTTTGCAAAAGTAAAAATATTCTCTGTGTAACCATCGGTATATTGGATTGCTAGTTCTACTTCCACATCTTTTTTCTCGGCTTTTAGATAGATAGGATCTGGATGAAGTGGTGTTTTATTTCTGTTAATGTGTTGAACAAACTCAACGATGCCACCATCATACTTGAACGTTTCATTTTTTCCACTGCGTTCGTCAGTGATTTCAATTTCCAAACCTGCGTTGAGAAATGCCTGCTCTTTTAATCTGGCCACTATGGTTTCGTACTTTATGTCAACTGTTTCAAATATTTCAGGATCTGGGAGAAAAATAATTGTTGTACCATTTTTTTCTGATTTCCCAATTTCCTTTAAGGGGGCAACAGTGAAACCATGATCATATTTTTGATAATATTCTATTCCATTTCTTTTGACTTTTACTTCAAGCCATTCGCTGAGGGCATTAACACAGGATACGCCAACGCCATGTAGGCCACCTGATACCTTATATGCTTCGTTGTCGAATTTGCCTCCAGCATGAAGTGTTGTCATAACAATCTCTACACCTGATTTCTTGTATTTTTTGTGCATTGCAACAGGTATCCCTCTGCCGTTATCAGTAACTGTTACGGATCCATCCTTATTTAGGATTACCTGAGTCTTTGTACAATATCCTGCAAGTGCTTCGTCAATGGCGTTATCAACAACTTCATAAACCAGGTGGTGAAGTCCTCTTTCATCTGTACTGCCTACGTACATTGCTGGGTTTTGCTTAACAGCTGCAAGGCCTTCTAAGACTTGTATGGAATCTGTATCGTAGTTTCCATTGGTTTTAGTTTCTTCTTCGCTCATGGTTATTCACATCGGATTGAGTATATACACTAATTCAGTTAGTTTTTTTAGGAATTTTTTCGTCCCATCACCTAAGTCATCCTTAAGTGTTCCTCATATGGAGTAGAGGCTAATAAATGTTGTTATGGTCATGTATTCAAAACTTTCATTATTTTTCTGTTGATTTTTTGAAAATATTTAAAGTGGGTTGTGTATTATGGTTAAGGAAGGTTGGGTGAGTGAGGGCGATTTGAGAAAAAAATCTTTGAATTTTGGAATTAATTCTGCCAACTGCAATGTATTGCTTGTCGTTATGCTGTTAATTGTCGTTTCACTATTAGGAATATCTGGAAGCGCAGCAGATGAGGATACTGTGGAACAATATGCTCCAATCTTATATTTTGAAGGAGCTGAAACATGTTTCCCGGTTAATGTTTCGTATCATATTGATAATTCATATCTATATCAATTTACAGAAAGTGCTACGATACTTTTAGATGAAACGCCAACTTCAGAAAAATTATATAACTATTCAGACAGCGAATATGTATATCTTGACAATCAATATGGATCACCAGACGATGATAACATAATCAGTGATTATCAAAGTAAGATGAGTTCTCTTGGTTATACAATATACTCTCATGTTTATACTAGTGGCGAAATGAAGATTATCCAATACTGGATGTTTTATGCATTCAATAAAGGTGAGTTGAACCAGCATGAAGGCGACTGGGAGATGGTGCAGGTTGTTATTTCAGATGAAACGCCGACTAAAGTTATGTATAGTCAACACCATGGCGGCCAGCAGGCGACGTGGGAACAAGTTGAAAAGGAAGGAGATCACATCAAAGTATATGTGGCAAGGGGTAGTCATGCAAATTATCTGCGTTCATATTCTGGAAAATTTGGGATCGCAAGCGATTATGTTGGGAATGATGGTAAGGTAATATGGCTAACTGATTATACAGTGATACCCCTTGATTCGCAAGGTTGGCTTAGCTTTGCTGGCAGATGGGGTGAGGTTAACAGCATCGAAGATTCATTTCTTGGGAAAATTGGCTCGCAAGGGCCAATGTACCGGGAGGATGGTACTATGTGGAGTGATCCTTTCATGTGGGGCGTTAGTCTTCCTCTAGCCAACGATAATATTTTTTTGTTAGAGTTGTTTCTTTATAATTTTATCATAATATTCATTTTACTCACAGTTATTTCTCTCTGTATTATTGCTTTCCGTATTTATCGAAGGCACAAGAAATATGGTCTTGGACCACGGATAGTATCAATGTTTTATATCGATGGATTTAACATTAAAAGTATTGGTAACATCATCTGTATTGTTGGTATCATCATTGCAATTTTTGGTTTGTTTCATACATGGTATGAAATTTCTGTTGGCATCAATGTCGGGGACTTTGAAACTGAAGGTATGATAGATTTAATGTCTATAGATGGTATCAATGGAGTTCAGATTAGTTTTCCAGGATCGGGCGGTCCTATTCCAATTGGCTCGCTGGTCATCCCATTTTCAGCAATCATTGGCATTGGCATCTTTTTGATGGTTTTAACGACAATAGGCATATCAACTAGTAAAAAACTTGGACATAAGTACATCTGGAGAGGCATCAAACTTCTTTCTCCAATCATCGTGATATTGATTGCTATTATGGCAATAGGAATGGTGATTCCCAGTTTTATTGCTGGTGATACTGGTGAGGCCACGATAGGAAACGTATTCGATTCCATTTCAGGTTTTCCTCTTGGCGGTACAAAGACTATTATGATCTCAGAAGCGGGAGATAGCGGTCAGGTGGATATGCGATGGGGATTAGGTTTAGGTGGGCAATTGCTTATAGCTGCTGGTATTGTATTGCTTGTAGCTGGTATCGTGGAAGTTATTGCAAAGACATCGTTTTTTGAGGAGGTGCAATTCGAAAAACCGAGAGAAGGACCTAAAAATCCAAAGAGGCAACTAAAAGAAAAAATCGAAGAAAACGAATCTTCAAAACTGGAAGAGTCTGAGAAGATTAAAAAACAATAAATTTTGTAATTTAAGATAAGGGAAATTATGATCATTAACGCGGATTTACACATTCATTCACATTTTTCAAAATCTGCGAATGATGGGATGAACATTAAGACAATTTCCCTGGAGGCACCTCGTAAGGGAATAGATGTTGTGGCCACGGGGGATTGTCTTCATAGCGGATGGATGAAGGAGATAAAAACCTGTGATGTAGTAGATGATGGTACCTTTGAATTAAATGGGACGCGTTTCATTCTCAGTACTGAAATTGAAGATAGAAATCGTGTTCATCACTTATTGTATTTTCCAAGTTTCTCTTCTGTTGAGGAATTTAAAAAGCGAGTAAAACCAAAATCTGAGAATATGGAAACTGATGGCAGACCTAATATAGATATGGGTGGAAAAGAAATCGCATCTGTTGCCAAAGATGTTGATGCCATCATCGGTCCAGCCCATGCATTTACTCCTTGGACAAGCATTTATGCTCATCACGATTCTTTAAAAGAGTGTTATGGCGATCTTGCTGGTTATGTGCCCTTTGTTGAGCTGGGTTTAAGTGCTAATTCAGATCATGCTGATAAGATACAAGAGCTGCACAGACTTACCTTTTTGACAAATTCAGACTCGCATAATCCCCATCCAGTGAGATTTGCTAGGGAATTTAACAAATTCGAGGTAAAAGATGCAATTTTTGACGAGATTAAAAAAGCTATTTTACGAACTGGTGGAAATAGACCAGTTTTAAATGTTGGTTTGCCGCCGCAAGAGGGGAAATATTACGAATCTGCATGTGTTTCCTGTCATAAACATTATACGCTTGAAGGAGCCCGACAAAGAAATTGGAAATGCGATTGCGGAAAACACATAAAGAAAGGAGTAAAGGACAGAATCGACGAAAGAGCAACCTTTCCAGAGCCTCAGCATCCTTATCATAGGCCTCCATATCTCTGCCTTATTCCTTTATCAGAGATTATTACAAAGGCTGTTGGACAACGTAATCCATTTACCGAAATATCGTTTAAAAGGTGGAGTGAACTGATATCTGTTTTTGGTAACGAGATAGATGTATTGTTTGATGTAGATATCAATGATATTGCAAAAGTTACTGTTCCTGCAATTACTGAAGCAATACAAGCTTTTCGAGAGGGAAACGTTATTATTAAACCCGGTGGGGGAGGGCAATATGGACGCATAAAATTCCCTCAGGAAAAGGATTCACTTACGGTGTCTCTGGAGTCCGAAGGAATATAAGTAGAAAAAACATTCTTTTGTGTCAATGGGAGATATGGTAGTTATTGATTACGATAATGCTAAAAAAAATATCGAAGAGATATTTTTAGAAACAGAATTTTCTCAAATTTCAGGTAAAGTTGTAGACTTTCTTTTTGAAACTTTTGATAAATATAGCTGGGTAGGGCTTTACATTGTTCGTGGGACAAATTTGGTTCTTGGTCCCTGGAGAGGTCAGCAGGCCACAGAACATACAGAAATACCTGTTGGAAAAGGGGTTTGTGGCTCAGCTGCAAAAAGCGGTGAAACTGAGATAGTCCCAAATGTAAATGAAGATGATAGATATCTTTCTTGTTTTGTTACCACACGATCCGAGATAGTTGTGCCGATAAAGAAAAGTGGTAAAGTTATTGGTGAGATTGATATCGACTCGGACGTCCCAAATGCATTTGATGAAAAAGATGTCAAGTTTTTAGAAAAAATTGCAGATATGTTAAGCATGCATATCTGCTAGATGCTATGTTTTTCAGCACTCAAGATCCTCATCATCGCCGAATAAGGCTCAGAAAGGGTTCGTTCATCACAAGATGTAAACTAATTGGGGATAATTTAAGATTTCTATTCAGCCCATTATATCCCAGATAGCATTTTTCCAGATATCTCTAATATTTGCAATGCCTAGATTAATCAAGGTAGTTTTTCCGTTATTGATAATTAATTGTTTTCCATTAGTTTTTCCAATTTTAATAAAAGGCGCATCTTCTTTTTTCAATGTTTTCTCGAAATCATTTTGTTTTTCTTTTTTTACTTCGACGATCCACCGAGTATTTGATTCTGAAAACAATTTAAAATCATCTCTTAGATCATCATTTATCTTAGAAGTATCTGCAACAGCGCCTATGTCCCCACCTATTGCCATCTCTGAGAGGCATACTCCAATGCCTCCTTCACTTACATCATGACAGGAGAAAATATATTCTTTTCCAATGGTTGCAAGAAGCCCATTCATACAATGCTTAAGAACATTAATATCTGTTTTAGGAACGGATCCTCCTTCAACATCTATGATTTTATAGTATTCTGAACCACCAAGTTCTTTCTCAGTTTGATTCCCTACAAGATACAATGGGTTGTTTTCCTTTTTAAAATCAGTTGTTATACATTTTCTGATGTCTGATACAAGTCCCACTCCAACGAGTTCAGGAGTTGGTGGAACGGCTGCTTTTGGTGATTCATTATAAAAGCTTACGTTTCCAGAGACAAATGGTAGCTTTAGCTCCCGGGCCATATCTCCAAGACCTCTACATGCCTCATAAAACTCTCCCATCCGCTCCGATTTTTCAGGGTTTCCAAAATTAAGGCAGTCCAGAAGGGAGTCAGGTTTTGATCCAACGGCAGCGAGATTGCGGCATACCTCGTCTACAGCCGAACAAGCCCCCCGGTAAGGATCTCGTTCCATGAAACGGGGGTTGACATCTGCTGTTAATGCAATCCCCTTGTATGAGTTTTCAAGCGGTTTTAAAACAGTTGCATCTCCATGCGATTCAACGTTGATCTTGCCTTGAAGTGGTTTGATCACTGTGTTGCCACGAACTTCATGATCATACTGTCGTATCACCCATTCTTTAGATGCAATGTTGTGTGAAGCCAATAATTTCTTTAAAATTTCGTTTAAATCAGGCATTGCAAAACTTTTTTCCTTTTTTTCATGATTTGTTAAATCTGGTTTTGCATACGGCCGAGTGCAGCTATCATAAACAGGTCCACCGGTTAGAAAGTCGAGGTCCATTTCTAGAATTTTTTCTCCCTTGTAAAAAACACGCGCTATTTTTTCTTTGATTACTTTGCCAACTGGTACTGCAGTAACGTCCCATTGCTTGCATATGTGAAGAACTTTATCCACATTTTCAGGTTTTACAAGAAACATCATACGTTCTTGGCTTTCTGAAACCCATATTTCCCAAGGAAGAAGTCCCTTTTCCTTTAGAGGAATCTCATCAAGATGGATTTCGGCTCCAAAACCAGCAGCATATGCCAACTCTCCAGAGACACAAGAAAGACCTCCGCCACCGAAGTCCTTCAAACCTTCCAACAGTCCCCTTTTATTGCATTCAAGTGTTGAATGTATCACTGGTTCTTTAGTGATGGGGTCTCCAACTTGTACGGCGGATCTGCTATGCTCTTCACTTTCATCTGTAAGCTCTGCTGATGCAAATGTTACACCGTGAATACCATCTCGCCCAGTCTTTCCACCCACGTAGATATACACGTTTCCAGGAGCTTTGGCTTTGCTGTGGATCATCTCCCCCTTTTTCACAATTCCTATACAGCCTACGTTAACAAGACAGTTGCCAGTATATCCTTTATGAAAATAAACCTGACCTGAAAGAGTAGGAACACCGATGCGATTTCCATAATCGCGGATTCCATCAACAACGCCCTTGAATAAATATCTTGGATGTTTCACGCCTTTTGGAAGTTTTTCAAATGGTAGGTCCAATGGACCAAAAAAGAGCGGATCGATATATGCAATTGGTTGGGCACCCATACATACTATATCTCGTACAATTCCACCAACGCCGGTTGCAGCGCCTCCATATGGTTCGATAGCAGAAGGATGATTGTGTGATTCTAAGGCGGCACAGTAGTAGTGCTCCTCATCAAATTCCATGACTCCTGCATCTTCACGGGCAATAATTTTTTCCTCCTCTATACCATATATATACTGCTTTAGTGGAGCTTTTGAGGATTTATAACAGCAATGTTCTGACCATGCCTGGCCTAAAGCTTCCAGTTCGATATCTGTTGGAATTCTATTTTTGTGCCGAAAATACTCTTTAATATTTTTCATTTCTTCTTTGGAAAGCGCAAGTCCCATTTTGTTGCTTATCTCTTGCAGATTATCATCTGATGCTGAAAAAAGATCTATGTCACAAAGGTCAAAAGAGACATTCCTTTTTTTAAATAAACTATCTATACCTACTTGCACTCCCCTCATGTAATTCTAGCTCCCATCGATTTTTATCTCATATGTGTGGATAACGGGATTTGTGAGTAATCGTTGACACATCTGCTCGACGTCCTTTTTTACGTCATTTTTGCTTTTCCCGTCTATCAAAAGATCAAAAGTTCTTATGGTTTTAGCATCCTTAACATTTTCAAAACCAAGTAAGTGTAATGCTTTGAGTGTGTTTACTCCTTCTGGATCTGAAACGCCCTCTTTCAATTTTATAGTTACCTTCACTTCAAACATTATAACCTCTGCCAAAAATCAAGCAATCTGTTGATTAAGTTATCGCTTTTTACAACCTCTTCAAAATTTCTTTGATATGTATTCTAAAGTCATCAATACTTTCTTCATTTGAAACCACAATATCTGCAGATGCAATAACACTACCTAGTCCCCAATCTAGTTCTCTTTGATCACGTTCCCTTACTTTTTTGATGTCTTTACTGTCGTCTTTTCTACCTCTTTTAAAAGCTCTTTTCTGTCTTGTTTTATCTGAACTTTCAACGGCAACGACAACAAAGTTTTCGCCCAATTCCCTTTTAAAAGCATCTATTTCTTCAATATTGCGTATCCCATCTATAATAATAGATTCTATTTTGCCCATCGATTTGATTTTGTTAATTGTTTTTAGTGCCCATATGTCCTGCCCGTGCTTTTCTCGCATATGGTTGGCTATAGTTCCTACGTTTTTATTGTTCAATTTTAATCCCCGGTTATTCACCTCCTCCCAAACCATATCTCCCATTCTAACTACTGGAAATTTCATGTTCTTTGCGATTTTTACAGCTTCTGTTTTTCCTGAAAAAGGCATGCCTGTAAATGCAATTATTTTCATTCTTTTCACTCTAAAACGTAAATCTTATGCAGGGGAAGTGATTCGAACACTCGAAGACCTACGTCACAGGGTCCTAAGCCCTGCCCCTTTGACCACTCGGGTACCCCTGCATCTAAACTCCCTAATACAAATTACAATCAAAAACCTTTTTGTAATATTTCCATGTTTTACCTTCCCTACCTTCTATGCCCTAAGAGTTTTTTCTCACCGTACTTTGCATAGCATTCTGAACAGAATCTTCTTGAGATTAGAGAATGGAGATGTTCTTTTACTCCTTCTTCAAGATGGTATACCTCTCCCTCTGGAATTTTAGTTTTGCAACTTGTGCAAACTTCAGGAAATTTCACAATTTTTTTTACTAAATGAGTTTCAATTTCCATCTGAGTCATATTGCCTCCTCACTACCATTCGTCTTTCCATTTATAATATTTTCTTCAAATTTCCATTTAATAATCTGATTTATGGATGTTTAGATGCCGATGTTTGCAAAAGATATGTTTATCACCAGTTCGTAAGATTGAACTTGTTCAATAACCTGTGGTATCAACCCTTGCTTTTTCCAAGATTAGTGTAGATAATCTTGTCATGCTGTGTCGTTTGGAGAATATATCCTTTACATATTCCATGAAACTCACATTATGTTTTCTGCAAGTATCCATGATCGTCATCATGTTCTCCCAAGCGATTCTTCCCTTTTCACTCTTTGTCCCATAACTGATTTTTTTCTTAATAACCAGCTCCCGTAAAGCAATCTCTGCAGGGTTATTATGTAATGGTATCTGCGGATAATCCAAAACCAGTAAAAGCTTATTCTTCTTCTTTCTTGTCATCGCTATTCTATTATCAAGTTGTTGGTACCCTGTCTTCATTGAAAATAATTCATCAAACCTTTTTTCCAGAACCTTTTTTTGTTCCAACGTTGGATGTTTTTTATAATCTTTAAGTTGTTCGTAAAAACCATATATCATCTGAAGGAATTCTTTAAGTTTAGCCTGATTATATTCAAGAAACGGGTTCATTTTTCTATAATGTCGTATCTCATGAATCCAACATAATGCATGCAACACTGCTAGAAACATAAACTGTTTCGCATCATCTGACATCATGATTTTATCAATCTTTTCATCATCTTTAAGACCGAGTATCTCCCGTATTGTATCCTTGTTCTTTTTACGAGTTATGAAGAAACTGCTGAAAAGATTATTGCATATCACCTGAACATAATGATTCACACTTTTGTGTCTTGCACCAGTATCATCAATATGGAAATAATCAGTGGATTTCATTCCTGCTGTAAAGATATCATCTTTCTCATTTGTAAATTCCTCAGCACAGGATTTTGTGATAATATTTGATATCTGACCATCAGAGATTGCGATACCTGCCTCGGTTAATGTCCTTAAAATCTTTTTCTCAGGGACACGGCAGGAAAAATATTGACTGATAACATATGCTTTTAAATCAGGTCCAAATTCACCATCAACCTCATCAGGTAACCCTGCTTCATAAGTCTTTTTTTCACCTGGTGAATAATACCGTTCAAGCCTATACTCAACATTATCTGTTTTAAACAGTATATTCTGCACAGTGACACTACGATAACCTTTAAACTCTGCATCCTCTGGAAGAGCATCATGGTCAACAGATAATACTTCAACACGATCAATCTTAACACGTGATTTCTTACTCTGTTTCTTCCATTTCCTTGTTTCTTTTCTAAAACCTGGGGGTGTATCATTATGAGATGGGACATTTGGTTTAAAACTTGGTTTCCCTTTCTCACCTTTCAAACGTTGTATTTCATCTTTCAACTGTTGATTTTCCTTTTGAAGATCTTGATTTGCTTTAACCAAACTTTCCATGACATTTAATAGTTGACCCACCAAAGTTTTAGCTTCAGGGTCAAGATCAAGTTCATCAAGATTAAGAGAAAGTATTTCCTGTGGAATCTTCATAGATTCCACCATCCAGAAAACAGTTTTTCAGCCATCCAAATCATTAGCAAATGCATCCAGTCCAACAGCTAGTAACGTACATCAGATACAGAAATTTTTCGGTACTTTTTAAAAAACTATA
>Ga0208771_1000292_pt1 | contig 31227 bp, 34 predicted proteins | sample AntAceMetag02UKX_FD_184775 | JGI IMG/M metagenome (GOLD analysis project Ga0208771, IMG submission 184775) | Saline lake microbial communities from Ace Lake, Antarctica - Antarctic Ace Lake Metagenome 02UKX (SPAdes) (version 2) | ecosystem: Environmental > Aquatic > Non-marine Saline and... | reverse complement strand
ATACTATAACAATGTTAACAGGTTTCGTGATAGTACTATGTGTGCAGGCGCTCTGTATCTGGTGCACTCTATGAAAGAGTATATAATTCCATCAGTTGTTGGGGCGTTGCTCGTGCTAGATAGTAACATAGATGCCTTACTTACTATATGGGGGTTATGATGACAAGAGCACAGGAGTTATTTCATGACGCCACTAAGGTGGAACGAGTGGGTAATAAGAGCTTGTGGATAGTACACAGGCGCAATGTGAGCCTGCTCGTCAGCTATCAGACAGTTGTCGGATTCAAGGTACCTGGGTCTAGTTGGTGTATAACAGACCAGTACTATAGTGTGACTACTACCAGACAAACTAACGGGATTATGAAAGAGCACGGCGGAGTGAGGGTTAGCGCGCAGGCCTGGGAGAGGGGATATGGGATAGTGAGAGATTAACTGTATGTGGGGAGAAAGGTACTCCCCACGCTAGTTTAGTATGTGAGTAAAGAACACATCCGATAGTCCTACACGTCAAGTTTTATTTTCAAAAAAGTACTCTCGCGAGAACTAAACTAACACTGCCACCCCCACTACTCACCAAGACATAGCTGGTATACTATATACTTAGTTAGGACGAACGAGACCAACTAGGGGCGAGTGCCTACTCGCTAGGATATCCCAAAGAGTTCGAGAGTATAAGACTAGGCGAGGTACTAGCAAGTAAGGTACTAGGCCATACTATAAGGCGGAAACTAGGCGAGGCTCGGCTACCTAGTATAGTATAAGGCGCGGTCTGGCTCGGCTACGCCTGCACCCGTACCTGAGTCACTTCGTTCCACGGTACTACACGCGGTAACTACAGGAATTAGGGCTATAGTTATAACTAAACTAGTACTATAGGGATAAGAAAGGGCTAGTATAGTGGTATATAAGGCGAAGAGTACTAAGGGAGATTAGACAATAGAGGCTTAAAAGGGCTACAGGCCACGAATAGCGCGGGATTGAGAAAAGCCCTATTTACAATCCCTACTATGTGTAATAGGGATCGAATTTGGGGCTTTTTTGAGCTGCTGAATTAGCGGGTCTTTTCGGCAAAATGTGATATAATAAGGCTCATTTAAATATATTCGGGATAATTCATGCCAGCTACTATAACTCTACCTCAGTCTACCACTAAGAAAGGGACTAGCCTACCTATAGAGGCTATTCTCTCTGCTACTCCCGGTACTCTCTTTAAGAACTGGAAAGCCCTGTGTATTGGCTTTGGTTGGGACAGTGATATGAGTAGTGGGGCTAAGGTATCGGCTAGGAAACTACTAGACCTTAACTGGGAGTATAAGAAAGCCGGGCATTTCATACAGCTAGTTAGGCGAAAGACGGAAGTTAGCGCAGATCAAACTATAGTAAACGGAGCAATAGTACCTATGCGTAAGATAAGAGAAGGTACTAAGTATTTAATTAATACTTGTCACTTACTACTTCAGAGACTAGAAGAGGATATACCTGAGACTCTTGGGGAAACTGAAGTAACAGTTACATACCTAAGCGTACTAGAGGTGGCGGAGCTAGTTGGCATTGTTAATAGTAACTATAAGGCCAGAGATAGGGAAGTTACTGGGACTGGTACTGCCTCAAAGAGTATTAAGTTCTTTAATATAGAGAGCTATAATAAGTTAGATTCTATACTAAAGGGGAGCTTTAGACATCTTAAGAGTAGGAACGCTTTGAAGTTAGATGATACTTTCTTAGTAACCCTACAGCGAGAGAATGGTAATAAGCCAGTACAGAGGGAGGCTACTAACTCAGAAGCTACTAGGATTATAGAGATAAAGAAGGCGGTTTTAGCAGAAAGGGGCATAAGTACTGAGGCATTTATATACACTACTCCTCTAGTTAATGCCTATCTTACTAGAGTAAGCCAGCTAGTTAAGGAAGAATTAGGTATAACTTCATATAGAAAGGTGAAGAAGTTTAGCTATTCTAGGGCAATTAAGCTTAGTGTTCGCCTGTATAAGAGAGAACTTCACAAGGCTAGTCTTATTTTAGAGACTAATAGACAGGTATTAGACGACTTGAGAAAGAAAGTAGACCTATACTTAGAGGATGGGGCAGACAATGCTAGTGTTTTAGTAGGTAATGGTGTTAGTTTAGACACTCAATTTAAGGAAATACGCGACTATATAGAGGAACTTCTTAGTAATAATATTAAAGTAACTGCGGAGTAGGGTACTGCGGTTTATATGACTAATGCAGAAGTAGCTAATTAGACAAGTTAGGCTACAGGCCACGAATAGCGCTGGATTCAGCTAAGTTGTACACATTAGCCCCCCCCTATAGAAACTCTAGATACACTAGGGGGGAGCTAATATGTACAAAAGCCCTAGAGGCCACGGATGACGGGGCGTGCAGCGGGACACCGGCCGAAGATAAAGTTTAAGTTTAACGCAAATAAATCCGTGCAAATGCTGACCATTATGGTATAATAAGTTTTAGTCAACTAGCAGACACTATCCATGAAAGAATTAAAAGAGACTCTAGCACTCCTATCTCTACCAGTAACATATAAAGACTACCCTTCCTTATGCTCAGCTATAGGCTTTCCAGTTGCTTCCGGGAACACTAAAGCAGCCCAACTTAAGCTCTTAGAGGCTAACTATGTAGTTGAAAAGGCTGGAAGAAGTATAACTCTAGTCTCCCGTAAGGAAGAAGCTATAGTTCTCCCACAGCGTAAGACCCATGAGCCTCGTAATGACTCTATCTATTGTAGTATAGTATCGGTAGGTCTATTAGACTACCTAGCCCCTAATGTTGACGGGGATAATGTAACTACGGTGTATCTATCTACTAGCGAGGCGGCAGAAGTAGCGGGATTAGTAAACTCAGAGTATAAGAACCTACCGTTGGGAGACCAAAAGGACACTTTAGCTACCTCTCAGTTCAAGTCAGAAGTAAGAAATAAGGTAAAAGACTGTCTTAGGGCTGTGTATAGCTCCCTAACTAGGCAGAATATACTACTAATACGGGATACTTACCTAGTACAAAGGTTCAGTAGTGTGTGGGATGAGGCAGATAAAGAGACATGTGTTAGGATAATGGATATAAAGAGGAGGTTATTGGATAAGTATGGGGCAGAAACTGAGGGTATTATGTTCTTAAAGAAGTCATCAGAGGCATATAAAAGGGACTTATACAAGGAATTAAAGAGTGAACTAGGCTTATCTAAGTGTAAAAGGGTTAAAAGTATGTCATTTACTAAGCAGATTAGGTCTAGTTTGGTTAAATATAAGGCAGAACTAGCTAAGGCTAAGACAAATAAGGAGATAATTAAGTACTTAGGTAAGAGGTTAGAGCGGTTTTTACAGAGGACTCCTTTTAGTATGTTAGTTAGCGGAGGAGTTAGTGTGGATGCCCAGAAGAAACAGGCAGTGTTAGAGTTCGAGGAACTTGTTGATGTTTTTATTAGATTGGAGGGGGGGGGAGGTGAAAGAGTTTAGTGTTGAGGCGTTAGTTATAGTAGGGCTAATGAGGAAGTTAGGGGTGGAAAAGGTAGACGTGAGCGAGTTAGACTTTAGTGAGCCTAAGGGGTTGGTTATTGGGAGTGACGAGGTAGTATTGGAGGAGAGGGATGGGGGTAAATTGTAAGCTATATAAAGAGGGAAAGTGGCCCCAATGAGTCTCTTCAGTGCTGCTGATTGTATAATTAGCACTCCTAGTAGTGGAAGGATGTAGGTTAATTGTTAGGTACGATAAAAGACCTCTGGCAGTGTTCGTTGGATAGACGTTAGAGCTATCTCGTATTGGGCTTAGTTCCTCTTGAGGTAAAGATTGAACTAGCCTCCGAAGTTTTGGAGTAATTCAAGTGAGATAGTATACTTACCTTTTCTTCTAACTACTTTAGTACTGTCTTTAACCATTCTTACGTTATAGACAGTGCCACCACACCCATCAGTATATTGAAATACTACTGTATCCCGAACTAAGAAGAGAAATACTAGTACTGTATCCTTATCAGTCGGACTTAGTGGTATATATTCTACGCTCCACCCTCGTCTTACAGCATTAACTACCTCATTTGCCCCCTCATATACCGGACTTTCTTCTTTAGTACTCTTTCCAGAGACCGCAATAGTAGTCTCTACTGCCCTAAGAAGCTTTGATTGTAGTGGTAAGTCCGCCATTGTTAGAATACTCCAGTTATTTGAGTCGGATTAAGCTGATTACCAGGTCTACTAGCCTTAGCAATACCCTGTTGAACTAACGCTCGTAGCTGATTCCCTATAGCTTTAGATATAATTTCCCCTTGGTCTTGTGCGCTACTGCCTTCTTTCTCTACTACTGATACGCTAATAGTACCTATAGAGATACCTCCCCCGCCTACATTACTAGCTGAAACTCCCATATTACCCTTACTATCCCGCTTAATGGGCATGATGACTTCGGGCTTACCGCCTTCTCTAAGAGAACCCATGGGGAAAGTGGCAGGAGAACTACCTATATCTGGTATACCTCCTTTAGCAAATGGCGTAACTCCTATAAGACTACCTATATCAAGAGAAGATAGGCTTGCTGAGCCACTTATCTGTGTAGTAGCCGCTGTCCCAAGCCCTGCTATAGAAGTTGACCCAACTGCACTAAATAGACTGCCTAGTATCTGACTAGCTAGTTGTTGTGCGGCTATCTGAGCTAAGCTATCTATAACAGTAAGGGCAAAGTCTTTCATAGCCTCACCAGCACTCTTAGCTCCAGTTATAAAGTCTTTAAAACTACTACTTAGTGCATCATTTAGAGTAGTCCGTGTGAACACTACAACTTCGTTAGAGGTCTGTTGGAAAGCATATAGACTAGCTGTCATTTCGTCAATAGACCTGCGTATATTGCCATTTACATCAGTAGTTCTATTGTACTCTGTCTCTGCGTTGGCGATAATCTTAGTCTGTGTGGCGATATAAGCCTCAGCAGCTACAGTCTTATCTAACATACCCTGTAGATTTGTCTTAGTCCCTGCGTCTACGTCCGCATTAGTCCTAGTAGTTGCGTTATTTAGTGCCTGTTCTGCTATAGTAGTGTTACGTATACTATCAGTTAGTTCTGCTTGTGCTACGTTATTAGCCTTAGTATACTCTAGTTGACCTATAGCAAACAGAGTTAGTTCTTTATTCTTGCCAGCAAAAGCCTCAGCATATAGTTTGTCTAGCCTTGAGTCTAGTAGTTTGTTCTGGGCTTCAGCAGCTAACTTAGCACTACCAGTAAGGGTATAGTAGGCTTGGCTTGAGGCTATAAGACTCTCGTTGAATTGTCTTTGTGCAGTATCTCGCTGCCCCGCTGTCTTAAGTTCTTTAGCACTCTTCTCAGCTTCCAGGTTACTTATCTTAACTTTAAGACTATTAGATTGGTTAGCTAATGTCTCTCGGGCAGGAGAACCCTCTGGGGCTTTCTTTATAAGGTCTCTTTGTTTAGCTAACTGCCCGCGTAACTGGTCTAATCTCTCATCAAAGGCACGGCTCTGTAGTATATTTAGCTCAGAATAATAGGTCTGTATAGATAGTTTATTGTTATCATATAGTGCCTTTACTTGAGCGAGCATAGACTGAGTAGCACTAACAGTGGCGTCTGTCTGACGTACTCCGGCATCTTTAGTCGCAGCAAGTTTATCTGCTTGTAGTTTCTTCTCTTTAGTAGCTAGATCTCTCCCTATACCAGCAGTATGCCTAGCTATAGCATCCTTAGAGGCGAATATAGCAGCTTCAGCTTTGTCTATGTCCGCTTGTAGTATGTTAGCTTGTGCCTGAGAAGCTTTACTAGCAGCACCAACAGCTACTTCACCAAACTTAGCTCTTGCAGCTTTAGCTTCATTAAGCTTAACCTCATACTCCTTTAGTAACCCTAGCTGTTCTTGTATAAATGGGTCATTCTGAATAGATAGTTGTAGCTCTTTAGTTTGTTCTGAATTACCAGTAGTAGCTACTCTTATTCTCTCAATATAATCATTTATAGCCTTCTCGCCCCTAGCGAACACATCATTAGTTTCTTCCCCGGCTTTCTTTAGGCCATAGATAGCCCCAGCAACTAAGCCTATAGCTGTAACTAACCCAGCAGGGCTAAGTAAGAAAGCCATGGACACTTTTAGTAGTGTCATAGCCCTAGAAGTAGCCCCTAAAGCAGCAGTAGCACCAGCCGCAGCAGGAACAACCCCTAACATAAACTCTAAGAAAAGGGCTAACTTGTGGCCAGCTACTACGAAAGCTAACCCCAGTCCTGCGTTTAATGCTACTGTAAGCTCTTTAGATCCCTTTAACATGCCTCGTATAGAATCTATTACCCCTGTAGCAAGATTAACAGTCTTAATCATAGGCTCTTCAAGCATAACACCTATAGTCTCGGCTAGATGAGTAAAGGAAGTAGTTAGCCTTCCGAGGTTAGACTGTAAGCCTTCTCCTGCGATAACCATTGACTTAGAGAAGGTACTACCGTAGAATTCGGCAAATTTAACAAGTTCACCATGGGCTTGAACTAAGCCAGCTTTCATGTCTGCCGCTAGTGTAGCCGTACTTCTACCAGTAGCTTTAGCAAAGGCAGCAAATGCACCAGGAAGTCTATTACCTAACTGCTTTGTTAACTCTTCTGATTGGACTTTACCCTTATTAAATGTCTGTTGAAGTGCTTGAAATATACCTACGGCACTATCTGAGGAAAGATGAAGTGCGGTAATAGCGGTATTCATGTTAGTAAATACCTTCCACACGTCTTGGGTAGTCTCCCCTGCAATACTCATAGAAGCATTTAGGTTACGAAAGTTCTCCCTAAGGGTAGTAATTGATATACCTGTACGTTGGGCTTCTTCGTCTAGGGCTGTCATAACACTTGCCCCAGCGAATTGACTATCAAACGTAGCTGCGAAGACAGATTTAGTAGTCTGTAACTCTATTAGAGCCTTGGGGACACTACGCAAAGTATTAAGCATAGTATTGATAGCAGCGTTTATTAGACGATAGCCCGCTACTACCCCAAAGATATGACTTAGTATGTTATCATGTATGTTAGATATAGAGTTAAGGAAGTTCTTTTGCTTAGATAGTTCAGCATTTTCTGCTCTAATACCAGCAGCATTAGCAGCCATATACTCATTACCACGACGAGTAAAATGTATATCCCTTGATGCCTTTAATGCTTTAGCGGTCGCTAGTTCTTCTCTCTTTATTTGAGCTAGTGCTAGGTTATTATTCTGGTTTTTAACCCTAGCTATCTCACTAAGTGCAGCTCTCTCAGCAGCAGCAGCTCTATTAATGGCTGCTATTTGAAGCTTTAGCTGGTCTTGGCGTATTCTATCTTGTGATGCAGCAGCAGTCCTAGTAGCAGCTTCCTTAGCTTGGGTAGCTTTCCTCTCCATAGCAGCTATCTGATCTAATGCTCTTTGGGCATTACTAGCATTAGAAGAAGTCCCAGCAGTACTCGTAACTAGCTTTTGCGCCCCTATTAGCTTACCTAGTACTCTAGTAGCCTCTTTAACATTCTGTTGGTATTTGCCAAATATAGAAGTTGCCGAAGTTAAAGCCTTATTAGTTGTAGTTACCGCAGCTGTAACTAGGCCTAGCTGCTTTATTAGCTCTTTTAGGGAGTTATCCTCAGACCCCATATCTACGCTAACAGCTACTTTAACATCAGTCATTTGTATTTCCTATAAACTTATCGGAGAACCCTCCACAGATATAAGGTATCTGGAAGAGTGTTTTTGTTACTGGCAAATCTTGTTCTTCTATTAGCTTTAGTAGTATGCTAGAGGCTGGACTAAGTGAACAGTACTCCCCTAAGTAAGGGATTAGTATTGTAAATAGCTCATACACTTTAGCATTAGTCTCCCATAGATATATAGTATGAATATCTTCAGCTTCCTGCTCATCTTCCTCTTCTAGTGATAACCCTGGAAAGGCCTCTCGAAACGTGTCTTCCTCGTCTCTAGCTTTCTTAACTTCCTTATCCCTGTTACCGGCTCTATAGACCATTCCAAGGGTTTCACCAGCTTCTAGTAGTTTTTTAGGCTACCATCCTCTAATTCTAGGTTAGAGAGTGCGCTATTAATAGCTTTAGAGAAAGAAGACATCCAGGGCGCAGACGAAAGAAACATATCTAGGAGAGCATCCAGACATTCTTCCGGTGTTTCCCAGACATCTTCAAGTGGTTGTACCTTTCTAGTATCACTGATAATAAAAGGCTTGGGCTTACCATCTTCTTCTTTAACAAGAGGAGCCTGTTTTAGGTATAGTATCTCTTCTTTAAAGAAGTTATGGATACTAGCAATATCTGCATCTTTAGCTGATAGTCCTACTTGGGCTTGATATAAGTCCTGTAGTTCTTCCAGTCTTCTAGCCCCCTCCATAGCCTCATAGCGTTTAAAGCCTACGGTCATAGTATGCTTAGTATGAGCCGCATCTTTAGCGGTTACTGTTAGTTCTATTGAAGGTGATTGTAGTTGAACATATAGTCTTGTCATTGTAGTACAGTGCTCTCTGTAGTTAGGTTAAGTTATTAGGAAACTGCAGTATAGATACCAGTAACGTAGGCATCTATTAGCTTTTCTTTGTTAGTTAGTGCTAGTTTTAAGTCTTGGTCATTATCTATAAAGAATGGTTCTGCTATAACGCAAGGCATAGCGGTCTTATATAGAAGATTACCACCTCTATCATGGCTTTTAATTGCCTTAACTCCTCTGTTTGGAAGACCAAGTGCAACTAGAAGCTCCTTTTGAATACACTCAGCAAGATGCTTACTCTTGTCTGCGCCTTCTAAGTGTAGTACTTCTGTCCCAGTAGCTCTCTCATTAAATGCGTTACAATGGAAAGATACCGCTATATCTACTCCAGCCGTATTTACATCATGGGGAAGCTGCCTATAGGTTGTTCTATACATAACTACAGGAGTAAGGCCAAGTTTAGCCAGTCGCTCAGCTATACCCATAACAATCTCGCTATTAAAGGCAAACTCTGTAACCTTAGAGTGCTTATTAACAGCCCCTTGGTCTTTTAAGCTATGGCCTACTATTAGTCCTACTCTTGCAGTTGTCATACATTGCTCTCTTTTAAAGTTACTTAAGTCTAATGTTAAAGTTACCTATGCACCGAAAAGCTAAATCTTGGCCTGAGTACTTAGCTACCGTACTTGCCGTAACACCACCTAGCATTAACTTATACCAGGTAAGTTCTACTATATTACCTGCAACACTTCCGTAGTTTAGGAGTAACTGATGGGTCTCCTCTAAATGGTTATCAGGGTTATAAGTTGCATCAGCAGCATCTTCAATGATAGTAGCAGTGACATCGTAAGGCGTAGCTCCCTTTGACCAACCGTCTTCACAGCTAGTCTGATATCTGTCATACTCAAACCCATCTACATTAGGAACTAATAGTTTATCAAAGCAGAAGTTAGTAGCATCAACAGCCGGGGAAGTAGGAGCAGTATCACCGACCCATAGAGCTAAGTTACTTAATGTAACAGTAGTAGAGTTGATACTACCTGCGTGGCCTGACTTCTGGTTTTGAAAGTCCGCAACAATAGCAGTCTTCTGTACAACTTGTGTAAGATTACCATTATAGTTAAACTTAAGTTTGGCTCTAGTACCTACTGTACTATCAAAGTCAATAGTACCACGGCAGTTAGCCATCTCGAAGCACTTCTCAGTAGCAATATCGGGAGAGCTTCGTCTAACTTCAATAGTCATGTAGTCATTAACGGAAGTCCCGTTAGTAATGTCTATATACCCGCCACTTCCAGTACTAATTATAGTAGCCAATCCGCAAGACTCGAACCAGTCAGGCATTGGGACTTCAGCAGCCACAGGGTCAGCACCAGCGATAGTACCACGCTTAGGTAAGAATACTTCAAAGTCAAATACAGCATACTTGTCAGTAATAACAGTTTCCTCATCACGAGACAACTCATCACCTACGTAAACATGGGCTTCGGAGGTTAGCTCAGTACTGTAGTTAAGGTTAAGAGCTGCTAATGCGTTCTTAGCACCTAGGCCAGTACTAAAGGTAGCGGCTGATACAGTAACGAGGGCATTATCGGATAAAGTTGCAGCAGTTTGACTATCTATGGAAGCTACTTGACCTACTACTGCCCCAGAGTTATCATAGATATAACCGCCTACCGTTAGAGAGCCTAAGCCATCGCCAGGAGCTACTCCGTATTGGAACTTAGTACCGCCTGTTACAGCAGTAGCCCCAGAGGTAACTGATAAGGTTTCGCCTGCTAGGTCAGCTAGTGACTTTACGGCAGAGCTACCCTCAGCATTCTGAGTTACGCCGTAGATGACCACAGCTTTTTCATGAAATTTAGCCATGGTATACCTCTACTCTATTATCTTTATATAACACTTGTTTCATGATTGTTCCTCTTCATTGGGGTAGTAGTAACCTCTGGAACGTCCTCAATAGGATTACCACAGAAGTCTCGTTTAATCTCTTTAGGGGGAGTCTTACTAAGCGGTACTACTGCCCCTGTTTCATCGTATTTGAACATAGTTTTTCCTATATTAACTTACTCTTGGCATTACTAAACCTATCAGTTCCTGCCACCATATCTTAGTACCAGTCTTAGCTACTACATTACCTTCCATAAAGTTAAGGGTAGAGTAGTTACTGTCATTAGTAAACGGGCTTTCCCCAGTATACGCATCTTTAATGGCTTGTCTAACGGTCGCTAGGTCGCCACGTAAACAAATAAGCTGTATAGAGCTAACCTGTAACTCTTGGTTTTCAGTACCTCTATACGCATCAGTAAAGAAGGTCTCTGGGTACTGTAGCTTTACTCCTATAGTCCCTACCATTATACGAGGGGTAGTTAGAGGGGTATTTATAAGGTCAACAGTAGACTCGTCAGCTAGAGTAACGTCAGTATAAGATGTCTTAGACTTTATTAAATCTATTAAGTACTGTTCACCCATCATGCTATTACACTCTGTAGGCTACATTTAAGCTGTACCCATCCCACTAAGTCATTTAAGTACCCATCAACCTTAAAACTATACTCTATTGTTTGCAGAGTATAGGTAAGAGTATCGCCCTTTGCTACATCTAGGTTTAAGAAGTCTTTATAGCTTATCTGGAAGTCGAACTCTTGCTTCTCTATATCATAAGGACTATCAAAGCTTGGTATGTTATAGACTAAGTGGCCTGGTATAGCCCTAGTAGTTCCACCAGGTAGCTCTACTGGTTCACCAGCTAACTCTAGGGTTTTACTTATTTGTTCGTCTGACTCTAACATAACTACCAGCTTAGTTTAATTCGTTTACCGTTAGTAACAGCCCTAACCCCTTTATCATTCCGTAACGCCCAGCCTATCATAATGCTAGTACTAGGGCCGAGAAGTAGTCTTAGTGGTAGTTTACTCTTGCTCTTACGTTCAACCATCTGTGTTCCATGCCTTCCGTACTGTCTAGGACTGCCACCTTTATCACGTAGAATAAAACCACCTCTATGCGATTTACCGTATACTATGTTAGGTCTACCTTTGACTACTGAAGTTACATGAACTCTTCCTTTACTACTTGCATCTGAGTTTATATTACCCCAATACCAAGTAGTAGGGAATTTAGATAAATCAGAGTATACTTGCCTATAGGTTAGAGTGCCTACTAGCTTGTTTCCTCTTACTTCGGTTCTCTTTGAAAGTAGCTCTAGCTTATTTCTTGCTGTAAACTTAGTCTTTACTGCGTTTGCCAAAGCTACATTCAAAGAGGACATAATACTGTCCACTCCTGAGGGAGTACCACCTGTGGTCTTACCTAGGCTAGACCTAAGACTGCTAAGACCACTGATAGTAGCTGAACTCACTTACTTAACTTTCCATGCAGCAACCTGGTTAGAATCTCTCCACCCCATCAAGTAATTGATGTGTATCTCTGACTCCATAGTACCAGTCTTAGGATCTTCCCAAGTGTTAAGGTATCTCATCATAGCTTCATACTGTGCGCCTGGGTGCATAATTCGACCATACCGCTTAATGCCATTATCAGCAGAAGGTAATACCGCAAAGTGACCCTCTGGCACATACATTGTTTCTACCCCAGTAGTACGGTTATGGTAGATAGCAGTATATGTATAGATGTCTACAGTACGACCACTGCCAATAGGCAATGAGCGTCTATAGTTAAGGTCTTGGTACTTCTCAACTTCTGGTAATACTTTAAGAGCAATACGGTTAGTAATGTCTAGTGTTAGTGTAGCAGCGTCTTTGTAGTTAGCAGTAATATCAGCTTCAAGCAACGCATAGGCATCTTCTGCCATAACTAATGCTCTAATACTTCCTTTACGCAATACAGTATTACATGCGGTAATAATGTCTTTGTAAGGAGTACCATTTGCTGTCCATGCTAAGTTACCAACACCACCAGAGTTTAAGGTAGTTAAATCTACTTCTGGCACATAACCTTTCGCAAAGTCAGCAGCAGTAGTAATCTTAGTACGATTAAAGTCATATAGCACTGTAGGGTGCAATGCACTTTGAGCAGTATGAGTAGCAGTAAAGATTAAGTTAGCAGCGTTGACTTCAAACAATGTTTCAAAATTAGCTTCTGTAACAGCTAGTTTCTTACGAATGTTGCCTAACCAGTTAGCCCATATGTCTACTTGACCAAACTCTTGACCTAACTGTCTACCATTAATCTCTTCATAGTCAGGACTAGCTAAACCTTCTTTGGTGTAAGCAAAGCCTAGTTCAGTAGTACCAAAACCTTGAAGTTTGATAATAGGCGCATCAACATTAGGAGCAACATACATCGCAGGGGTATTGTTAGATTGGAACTCTCTATCAAAGTTCACAGTAGAACGGTTAGTAGTATCGACATTACCAAAGGCAGTTTGCAGCCAGTTAGGTCTAGCTACTTTATTAGCAGGAATAACACCCTCTAATACCTTACTCATTTCGTAAGGGCTAAGGAATTCAGACATTAGTATACCTCTCCAGTTTTAGAGAATCCCATAGGGTCAAATTCTGAACCTTCTACGAACTTCTGTTTAAGTAAATTAGATACGGCAGTAGTACCACCACATCCAGTATTATAGGCAGTAACGGCTACTGTAGTCCCAGTTGGCAAAGTAATAGTATCAACCGCTGTATCAACAGCCCATACTAATGCGTCTGCCCAGAAACTAGCCTCAGTATAGACACTAGCATCAACATCACCAGAAGTACCATCTACGTCATAACATAATACCCCTGCTATCTTTGAAGTAGTAGCTTCACCTTGGATAAGTGTAATAGTTGGGTTAGTAGCAGTACCTGTATCAGCTAAGTCAGTAGGATTAGTACCTGGTAGCGTAGATACAAACAATACTCTAGTATCGTCAATAGCCTCTGTTCTATAGTTAGTTAATGCACCAGACCATATGCCAGTAGCAGGGTCAGCTCCGCCATCAGAACCGTCAATTAAGCCAGCCCAAGCAGTTGCTAATTGTTCAGCAGTAGTACCAGCACCGCCATCAGTATAGGTTAGTCCACCTAAGATAAGAGTTTGTGAGGCAGTAATGGCTGCAAAGGTAACTTCTGCATTCTCAACGAAGCCAGAATAGGCAACTAGCTTACCGTCATCATCCGACTCTACGAAAGAGAGTGCTTTAATTACTTGGCCACTTTTGACAGTACCTACCTTAGTGTTACGTGGTGAGCTACGAAAGAAGGCAGCTTTAGGCACATAGTCAGGGTAATCCATATATGCACCGTTATTAGTAGTCATTATCTAACTCCTTGGAATAGTTTAGGGGATTTCTCTGCATTATCTAAAGCAGCCTGTAAGCCTTTTGAGAAGTCACTAGCGCTTGGGGCAGTAGTGTCAGGGTTAAGAGTAGTTGTAGTAGCAGTAGTATCTAAACTAGCTTGGATACCTTGAGCAATGCCTTCAAACATTTCAACAGAATCTACTACTGTAGAGCCTGCTACAATACGTTTCTTAGCCATATCAGCAGCTACCTTAAATGTACCAGCAGCATCTACAATGCCTAGTACCCGTGTGCGTTCTTCTTGTACAGCAGCTTTAACCGCCACTGTAGTTTCTGCTCTACTAGCCGCAAGGTCAGCAGTAAGCTGAGCATTAGCCATTAAAGCTTTCTCTAGTTCTGTCATAGTAGTAGTACCTGTATGAGTTAAAGTTAAATTAGTCCGTTCCTTTATTACACCATCGAATGAGGTAACAATTCCATCTATTAGACCCAAGGATAACGCCTCAGTACCAAGTACTACCTTACCGTTCAAGTCTATAATAGTTTGTATGTCTAAGCCAGGTCTATTAGCTGAGACAGTCTTATTCATAATGCCGTCTAAGTTAGATAGCATCTTCATAGCATCATCGATAGCTTTCTGCTCAAAAGGCTCGTGTTGATTAAGTAGGGCTTTCTCGTCCTTAGACCTAAGTATAAGATACTCTCTGCCTGCTTCCTCGTCTGCCTTTACTGTATTGACAAGAGTCATAATAACCCCAATAGAGCCAATAATACTTGTCTCTGTAGCATAGAGCTTCTGGACAGCACTACCTAGCACATAGCCTGCACTAGCCATCATACCATCAGTAATACCTATAGTTTCTACACCGTACCGTTCAGGTAAAGAAGATATAAAGTCCGCTGCTCCGAATAAGCCAGCTACTTCGCCACCAGGAGTATCAAGGTAGAAATAGATAGCCTTGTGTCCTTGAGCTATAAGGTCCTTAGTCTGGGATACTATACTCTCGTAGGAGGTAGATCCTGAAGCTCCTCCACCATTCTTGGAGACTAACGCATCAAAGATAGTAACTACAGCAGCACCCTTAGGGACTACTGAGTGTATAGTAGGTTCGCCAACTGCTAGAGATTCACCAGCTAAAAGCTTAAGACCTACTTCTGAGGTAATTATGTCTAACTTATCTTGACTTACCATTAGTGGGCAGTTTAAGATTCTAGTTAGTAGTCGGGCGTGGCTCATTCTACGATACCTCTGTTGTTTTAAGGTAAATCATGCTGTTCCATTAAATTAGTATCTAGGTTAAATCATAATACCACAAATAACCTACCCTGTCAACTCCCTAATTAAAGGGAAGTTGAGTTAGTATTAGGCTTGGTATTATTACTTTGGTGAGTAGAGCTGACACCACCTAGAGGCCTACCAAGAGCAGCTTCTAGTTCTTTTATTTGACCAGCACTTTCTACGGCTTCTTCAAAAGTTAAGTGTCTTTCATCTAGTTTACCTTGGAGTGTCCCTAGGCCGTAGTTTAGTTCTAGTACATCAGCCTGTGTATCCTTAAGGTCATCAACACCATACCATCTAGGTAATTGGAATGTAGGAGTAGCATCACTAACTTTAGAGGAGTAAAGGATAGCTAGTTCTTTAAATCTGTTAGTGATAGGTACTATAGACAACGGGATAGTGTAAAAGTGATGTATGTACTCTAGCCTTTGACGGAACTCTACAGATATAGCCCTAAGAGAGCTGAAGGCTAAGTCCCCAGTATCTCCCGTTAGCGAGTGGTAGGGTACTCCTATTGCCCCAGCTATTCTACGTAGCTCAGCTTGGATAAGTAATGGTAGGTTTTTGCCTATATCAGTACTCTGGTAGAACTTAATAGACTCGCCTTTATTAAGATACTGAGTATTACCTCCAGATGCTTTAAAGACTATCTTATCCTCCCCGTTCTCTCCTGTCTCTACCCCAGGCGCACCTGTAGGAGTTAAGGCCATAGGGTTAGTATTCTCTATTATCCATGCAATAGCTTGGGCAGCCTTTTGCTTAGCTACCGTAGCTTCTATTAGCTCATCTACTTCGTATAGATTAAGTATAACTGAGGTTAGTAGTGGCAGACCTATCCATTGCCCTGGGGACTCTCTTATAAACTGGTGTACTATATCTTCCGCTGGAATACTAACTACACTAAAAGGGTTATCTGCCCCAAGCCATAGGTGATTATAGATACCTTTGCGGAAGTAATAGGTAACTGGCTTAGAGTTATCAAACTTAATACCGTGTTTTACATTATCCTCTTCAGCTCCACCATTATAGAAGATATCGTGCATCTCTGTAGGGATAGCTTGTAGCTTTAACGGTACTGTATTAGTATTGCCTGTTCGCTGCACCATCATACGAGTATAAGCGTTGCCTGTGATGAACTGTGAGCTGTTTATAATAGACTGGGTGTTAGCAAAAGTCCCATGGCCATCTAAGTTAGGATTAGCTACAAACTCTTCCCAGAACTTCTGCATTTTCTTATGCTTCTTGCCTTTAGAGTTAGTCCAGTTTACCTTAACCGCAGCTAGATAGGTCATATACTTAGTAAGGCCAGTCTTAGCATAGCCATTATTACGAACTAAGTCAGCAGACCTCATTTGAAGGTTAGCTATCTCCATAGCTGCTATAGAGTCAGGGTCTCCGTGGATTAGTCCCTTTCTCTTATTCTTATATGAGGTAGATGCCCCCAAGTATGCGGACGGTTGAGTTATTTTGTTAAATACTACTTGCTCTGTCATAGCCTTATCCTACCAAATGTCTTTGCCGACTACTAATGGTATAGTAGCATTAGTTTTAAACACAGGAGTAGCTGGCTCAAGTGCGTGTATGAGGGCTAATAAGTTATCTCTTAGTGCGGTTAGGCTATCTAAGCTTAACTCTTGATAGGTATAGAGTCGAGAGAACGTACTACTGCCTACTCGTAATGAAGTTAGCCTATTACCTGCTAGTACTGAGTCTATTGCGGCCTGCACTGTAGCTAGTTGGTCTTTTAACTCTTGTAGTGGGATTGACATAAGTTACCTATTAATTATAAATGAGAGTATTGCTAGGGAGATAAAGAATATCAATACCAGCGGAAAGAGAAGCAAGGATACTATGTCTCTTATTCTTAGTTTATTTTGCATATAGATAGCTCTCTATAGCCTTCCATTGAGCATGAGTATAGTTTCTAATTCCAATGGCATAGGCGGCATGTAGTGCTAGTTTCTCAGCATCTATAGCCTCCTTACGTCTTCCAGGAATTAGCTTATATACAGGCTTACTATAACTACTGTTCATGTCTAGTATCTTACGACAGCTAGTCATTTGATCTTCGTAGCTACCATAGGACTGTTTATTAAAGTAGTACATGTTACTACGAGCCTCCTTATTCATATTAAGGTTTACTCGCTTAAGTACCTGGTCGTGCGCTCTATGCGCTCCTAGGTTAAAGACACTAACCCCCATAGTTTCAGCTATTGTCTTTCTAGCCTGCTGGTCTCTAGTTATATCTATTAGCGGCTCTCTGTATATCTCGTCCTCTGAATGCCGTAAGTCCCTTACCCCTTTAACTGCAAATATCTGTTTATTACTAGCTATGTTCTTTAGTACCCATCGGTAAACTAGCTCAGAGTTATCAGCACTATCTATAGAGAGTGCGGCAACCTTAAGTGTCTTACCGTTAGAGTGAGGAATAGTACCATGAACTAACAAGTCAGATAGCTGTGTCCATACTTCTGAGTCTTGATTTAGCACATCACCAAATATCTCCTCCCATTTAACTAGCCAACTATTATTGTTCCTTCCCCATGCACGTATAACATAGGCAAATCTATTGTCTTGGACATCTACACCTGCTGTTAGTACTAACCCCTCTGAGGGTACTATGCCTTCTGGGTAGTTAAGTCGCAGTTTCTCCATCTCTTTAGCCCCGAGAGCAGTGATACCAGAAGCATAAGGTAATCCTCCGCTATTGTTCCTATAGCTCTTCATCAGGCTTTCATTACCTTTGAGAAGGTCTAGTTCAGCTAATATCTCTTTCTGGGCTAGTTCCCTAAAGGTAGAAGAAGATAGAGTAGATAGTAGCTCAGGTATGTGGAAGCCAAAGGTCTCTGTTACCTCTGGCCTTTCAGCGTGCCATCCCTTAGAGAAGTTACCTGTGAAGTCAGTAAACCCAAACTTCTTACCATTCTCAATGTTCTGGTTCTTTTCCTCGAATGACCATATACCACTACAAGCCGGACACTCATAGTAAGCAGAGTCAGGGTTATGTTTGCCATATAGTTCATCTATGTATCTGTCTTGGTAGTCGTCATACTTGAGGTTATCTAGGCTTAACTCTATTAACTCTTTACAATGATGACACTCGGCCTTAAACACTAGCTTATTAGACTGCTTATATCCACTCTCTACCCTAGAGAAGTCTTTATCAGTAGGAGTACCACCGAAGATAAGCTTCTTAAAGCCTATAGGAAAGGTCTTCTGTCTTCCTTTTACGTTCTCTAGTGTGTCACCTTGCCCTTTTACATCATCCTTAACGTCATCTGGCTCTTCTACTCCTATGAATGGTATAGAGCTGGTCTTTGCGGAAGAGATAGCCCCTAGTGTAGTAAGTTTAAGAAAGCCACCAGGGAACTTAAAGTACGAGAAGCTTTCTTTAGCTACCCCTATATTAATAAGTTCTTTTAGTACTCTTGTGCCATTAAAGAAAGGTTTAAGCTTCTCTCTGCTATACACCTTAGACGGCTCTAGTCCTGGGAAAGCCCATTGCATCTTCGTAGGGGTAGTGTGGATAACTTTACCTATAACGCCATTAGTAAGCTCACTCCACCCGACTTGAGAACCTTTCATTGCAACTATAATATAGATACTTCGGTTATCACAGCAGTCATATATGTACTCTAGTGCTGGTATCTTATCAGGATCAAATTTACCAGTAAAGTGACTCTCTTCTTGGGCAAGTATTCTATGGTCACGTAACCATTGCCTAGTAGAGGTTCTAATAGCAGGCTTGAGTAGGGAGAGTAATCCACCGAGTAGCTTTCTTTCAGCCGTATTAGAAAATAGCCTCTCAATCATAATAGTCTCGCTGGTTTGTTGTCTATCTCTATCTCTTCTAGTACTATATCTTTAGCTAAGATAGCTTGCACAAACCTTGAGGAGTCGTAAACTGCACCTTCTATCATCTTAGCCCCTAGAGTACCTAGTGTCTCCATCGCTAAGTCTACTTGTTTCTCGGCCTCTGTACTTTCTAGTCCTATAGTAAGGAGCGCTTGTCTAATAGACATGATGAAGGGTTCAAGCAAGTCAACTAAGACCCCTAGGCTTATATACTCCCCGCGCTCGATGGCGGCTTTAATCCATAGATGACTTTCTCTGGCAATGCCTAGTCTTATCTCTTGCTTTATCTTAGCTGCCATAAGTGGAGGTATATCACCATTATCACTATCATAAGTTCTCTTGGGGGCTAATTCTAGCTTCTTCTCTCTAAGTTTCTTATCGTTCTCTAACTTTTCTACTTTGAGGCCATAGTCCTGCTTCGCCTTAAGTATCTTTAGGTCAGCATTCTTCTTAAAGTGAGACACATAGGTTTGTATACACTCCTTATATGAATAGTCAATCAGAGGATTAGGGAGCCTTCCTACCTGCATCTCTTGGTACAGTAAAGATACGTTTACCCCTAAGATACCTGCTAGTACTATAGGTGATACCTTAGCATCTAGGTCTACTAGGTTTCCTGTCGAAGGTAAGTCTGTATCGTAAGCCATTGATATAGTTAGGTTAATTTAAAGGATTGCACTAATGATAGCTTTATGATACACTACATTTAATACCTTGTCAATCAGGGATTACAAACACTCCATATATAGAGGCTTTAGATGATTATTACTACTAATGGGAATTACCAAGTCCTACAGACCTCCCCCCGTAACTGGTCTAGAGTGGCTATCTTTATCTCTGGTGCTTTAGGAGCTGCTACAGTAACCCTAACCTATATAGATGACTTTGGCTCATATATAGCTCTTACTGATGGGGATGTTACAGACCTACCTACACAGTTAGCAGCTAGCTTAGGCGATAATATGCCACTTTATCTTACGGTTACTGGTGCTGATGGTAGTACTAATATTAGTATGCTGGCTAGAGACTTAAACTAATGAGCCTTATTGCTAATAGTTTTATAAAAAAGACCCTAATAGCTAAGGCAATAGAGTTAGGTGGTGTAATACTTACTGTTACATATGAAGATGAATTAGGTAATGAAATTGCTTTCTCCCCGCTAGATTTATTTAGTGGCGGAGAGCAAGGAGTGGGGTTTGATTTTTTTGATGTTCCTACGCTATCACAGGACGCAGCAGGCACAACTCCAGTAACCGCAGACGCTCAGCCTGTTGGTCGCGTGCTTGATAAGTCAGGCAATGGTAATCATGGTACGCAAGGGACACTATACGCTAGACCAATATATAATACGCTACCAGATTGTATTACTATTGATAAAGTTATCGATGCTATTATCGTTACTGTTCCAGTAGGAGGATGGGTAGGTTCGATGGTCATCGGGACTGGTGATGGTACTGCAAGTTATGGTGTTGATCTGCCTGCTGGTTCGCATAAGATAGGTGGCCAGTTCTTTTCTAGTAATAAGATATTTGGGGTGCTAATACGAGAAGGGGCTGTAGCTGATGCAGACCTGGCAAAAGTAGAAGCTTATTTTGTTGAGAATGGGGCTAAAGCAAGTTATGGCGATGCGACTAGTCTAACAAAGGCATGGAAGGATAAAAACATAACTATATTCCCAGCAATTGATACGAAAAACGTTACTAATTTTGCATCATCATTTGCGGGTAATAAATACACTGAATTCCCATCAATTGATACTAGCGAGGGTATTTACTTTAACTCGGCATGGACTAATACTAATTTATCAACATTCCCACTTCTAGATTTTAGGAAAGCAACAACATTTAGTACCTGCTGGTATTTAAATGTTAACCTGACTGATTTCCCAGCTCATTCATTTGATAACTGTTTATGTACTAACTTTATGTATGCATTCCATTTTACTAATCTATCTCAAACAAGCATAGACGGAATATTAGTTAGCATAAATAGCAACCTGACAAGTTCAGGACTATTTTGGCAGTCAGGAGGATCAGCACCAAGCGCAACAGGTAGAGCAGCAATAACAGCCATGCGGTCGCGGAACTGGGCAATTGGAGTAACAGGAGGATTCTAAAGACGGTTTCGAGACTACCGCTTGGCAAGACGTAGATCAGACGGACTACTTGTGGCTACTTACAGCAGACCCAGAACCATACGGGTACGAGCAGTTTAAACTAGATAGTTCTTTATGGGTTACTCCTACTACCACTTAATTTAAGGAAGTTAGATGTTAAATAAAAACTTAATAAATTTAGTTAAAGAAAACGAAGGGTTAAGGTTAAAACCTTATAGGTGTCCTGCTGGTAAGCTAACTATCGGATATGGTCATAACCTTGATGACAATGGAATTACTAGACTACTTGCTAATGACCTATTACATATTGACTTAGAAGATGCAAGTAGAGACCTATTTAATGCCTTCCCTAGCTATACTGAACTGTCAGAAGTTAGACAAAATGCTTTAATTGATATGTGCTATAACTTAGGTATCGGAGGTCTACGTAAGTTTAAACTAATGCACAAAGCTCTAGCTAACAAAGACTTTAAGGAAGCAGCTATCCAAGTATTAGACAGTGGCTATTCTAAAGACGTTGGATTAAGAGCTACTAGAAACTCTATAGCTATAGAAGAAGGCTAGTACTCCTTATGCCTATTACTCCTGATACTTATGACAGTACTACTGAAGCTAGACTACGTAGACTAGAGGCGTTTCAAGCCCAAGCTATTGTCTATAGAGAGATAAATGCTACTGCACAAAGAGTGTCACAACAACAGTATGAATGCTTAGACAAGAAACTAGACCAACTGTTAGCTGAAAAGTCTAAAGAGAAGGGCTTTCTAGGTGGAGTAGTTCTAGTGTCTGGGTCAGTAATAGCAATCCTATCTACGTTTTATGAAAAAATTATTAACTTACTTCACTAAAAGGAACCAACTATGCTAATTTACCTACTATGTAATCTAATCGCTTTAGTAGGGCTTACCCTACACTGGCTAAAGCGTTATCTAAGAAAACAGACAACTAACAACTTCGGAAAGTATCTATATGTCGAAGGCAAGTATACTGCGTTAAGTGTTATCACTACACTTGGGGTAGTAGCTGTGTCAGTAGAACCATCAGTATCTCTGTCAGACCCCTATGGACTAGGCAAGTTCCTAGCTATTGGGTATACCATAGATAGTGTGATGAATAAGGAGTAATCTATGCCAAGCCTTTACGTTTACCTAGGTCTCGCACTAGCTATCTTCTCGTTAGGGCTAGGTGCTGGCTATAAGGCTAAAGATGTATTAGTAAAGGCAGAGCAATCTACAGTACTCAAGCTAGAGAGGGCTAAGTTGGTAGAGGTTAGAGAGCTAAATAAAACATTACTATCTGAACTATCAGCTAAAGAAGCAGAGATAAAAGTAGAAACTAAGATAGTTAATAGAGAGGTTATACGATATGTACCTACCATACAAAAGACTGATAGCGAGTGTAATATTAGCGTTGAGTCTAAACGCTTGCTCACCTCACTTATCGACCCTGTGTCCGCAGCCCCCAGAGGAACTGTTAGTCCCGATACCAGACCCTCAGATATTAGAACGTCAGATCTCATTACTAACCTAACTATTAACTTAGGGAAGTATAAGGTAGCTCAGGCTAGATGTAACTCCCTTATCTCCTGGTTTAAACAACAAAAAATAGATTAGGCTAGAACTGCCTACCTCTTACCTATAGGCAACCATAATGTCAGCACTCCCGCTACCCCACCATAGTAAAATAATAGATACAATAGCCCTTACCTATGCTGGTAACTCTAAGTCTAGTAGCTTCGGTGATGGCTATGAGCAAGCCTTTCGTATAGGGCTAGATGATCTAAAAGTATCATCTACCATAACTATGAAAAACTTGTCTCAAGCTGAGGCAACTACAGTAAGTGACTTTCTTAATACAGTAGGAGTACAAAATGCCTTTCTTATACCGCTAGAAGGGGAACCTGACATGATAGTAAGACTTAAAGAGGGAACCTATACTAAATCCCCAATAAAAGTAGATACTTTTACTATTTCTTTTGGTATAATAGAGCATAAATTCCCTGGAGTTACGCCCTAATGGTCAGCATAGTAGAAGAACTTAATACCTTAACGCCTGATGCTATAGTAGAACTATTTGAATTCGATGTTACTCCTATAATACCAATCCCAACTGGTAGTGATAGTGTGTACTATACTAATAGCAATGTCGGTAACCTATACGGTATACTATGGGATGGTAATAGTTATACCCCCTTTCCGTTTACCTTTATTAACATAAAGTCCGTAGGGGACGGCAGTGCATTAGAACGACCAACCCTCTCAGTAAGTAATATTAACAACGTGTTCTTTGCTATCTTCCTCTCCTTAGGAGACCTATCTGGTGTCCGGGTAGTTAGAACAATTACCTGCTACAAGTTCACAGACAATGGTAGTGAGCCTAACTTACTCTCTTACTTTTCTAAACAAGAGTACTCGATAGTTAGAAAGATGAAGCAGGATAAATTAAGTATAGAGTACGAGTTAGCCTCTGCCTTAGACTTCCCTAACTTAAAGCTACCACGTAGGCAGATACTAGCCTCTAAGACAACTAGAAATCTATATGCCCCAGGCGTAAGTAGAACAAGACTACGGAGTTAAGATGAAGATAACTAATCAACTAGAGATGGAAACGTATATACTACTACAGTACCCTTTTGAGGCGTGTGGAGTAGTACTAAGAGACCTCTTTGTACCTATAGAAAACATAGCCTCTAGCCCTAGTGAGTGCTTTCTTATGCCTGCAGGTACGTATATAACGCATGAGAGAGACCTTTCGGCCGTCATACACTCCCATACTCATGATGCAATAAGAGAAATAGACCCTAGAGTTCCAAGTGAAGCAGACATGAGACTAGCTGAAACTACTGGAGTTCTACAGGGCATAGTCCATTGCTCACCTAATAAAGTATCTAGTACTCTATGGTTTAATCAGAGAGTGCCACCAGAGCTACTAAATAGACCTTATATACCTAATGTGTTTGACTGCTACACTATAGTTAGGGATTACTACCGACTTAATATGCGGCATGAACTAGCATTACTGCCGAGGCCTCCCTCCTGGATAGAGGATACCCCTGAGTTAATGATGACTAATCTTAACAATCAAGGGTTAACTAAGGTAAGAAACGTAGGTAAGCTCTGTATAGGTGATGTATTAGTTTTTAGCGTAGGCAGCCATATACCTAATCACGTAGGTATATACTTAGGAGCAGATACATTCATGCACCATCTTAATGGCAGGCAATCTAGTACTGATACATTCTCACGTTGGAGTAAACAGTTTCACTCAGCTTATAGGTTACTTAAATGACAGATACTATGCACGAAGTCTATCTTCATGGTAGCCTAGGTCAAAAGTATGGTACTGAGCCTATTACTATCTTTGCTAGAGACCTAGTAGACGTTATAAATGGCCTAGCCTGTAACGTAGGTAAAGAGATTAAGCTTGAGCTACTAACAGGTTCTTGGCATATAGGTGTGGGCAAGCCAAAGGTAGAGGGTGAGCCTTCTGAGGAAGATACCTTACTAACCGATGATACTATCAGGGCTGATATAGCAGATCAAGAGATTCATATCTACCCTAGGATTGAAGGGGCTATTACTCTAGCCGCTATAGGTAGTGCTTTATCAGCAATAGGGCTAACTGCAGCAGGTGGTGGGGTATCAGGGATAGCTTCTGCTCTTGCCGGGTCTCTAGCCATAGTTGTAATAGACACAGCAATAACACTAGGTGTTGCTATAGGTCTTAGTGCTATAGTTCAAGCTATCTCTACGTCATCACCTAAAATGGACTATAATAGTGCAGAGGTAGACCGTAATGCTTCTTTACTCTATAACGGTGTAGTTAATATAACTGAACAAGGCGGCCCCGTCCCATTACTATATGGAAAGCACATGATAGGGTCTACTGTTATCTCAGCCGCTATGGTTAGTGATGAACTAGGTCTTACTGAGAACCAACTAGCCCCAACTGACTCTAACTTTGCCTTACCTATTTCCCTTAGCTGGGCAGGGGTAGGAGCTACATTAACTAATATACTTAATGGCCTTAGTATAACTAAGACGGCAGCTATTGGGGCTTTCGGTGGGGCGGTCTTAAGTTTAAACTTAGAGGATAGTACTACTTACAAAGTTACTGTAGCAGCAGAAGCTCTATATGATATAGCCTCTGGGGATTTCCATACCTATGACGATATTACCATAGATGCAATAGACGGGGTTACTGAGTTAGGCCAAGCTTACCTTATACCGGCCAGCTATAATGCAGAAACGTATGTACTTGTATGGCCTACATTCACCTTTACAACCCTAGCCTCCCAGGTAACACCAGTACTTAGGATATATCCCACACTTAGCTCTCCTCCTGGTACTGAGAGATTCGTAACAGTAGTTAAAATAGAGAAAGTAAATGTCTAAAGATATAATACTAAGAGGGGAAGGCGGTAAAGGCGGGTCAGCTCGCCAGCCAGTAGAAGCCGAAAATACACTTAAGACTGTAGTAGTGGTCGAGGTGCTAGAAGTTTGGTCAGAAGGCCCGATAGTTGGCTTAGAGAACGCATGGAAAGATGTGTTTCTTAACCAGACTCCAGTAGAAAATGCTGATGGTACTCTTAACTTTCAAGGAGTAGAAGGGCAGTTTCGCGTAGGTTCTCCAACCCAAACAGTAATACCAGGTTTTGAGGAAGTATCTGCTGTCTTTCCTATGGGAACTACAGTAACCCAAGCTAGTTCTGTGTCTCAGGTAATTAGGGGTACTGATATAACTGCTGCCTATATTACGTTGGACTTCCCATCTGGTATATGGGATGCTGATAATACTGTGGGTGACCGTAACGAAAACACAGTACTGTTTAATATATACATAACCCAAACCGCTCCTGCCCTTGAGTCTGAGTTCTTAGCTAAAAGTGCTACCCTTACTGGTAAGACTGTGACAGCTTACCAGACTCAATATAGGATTACCCCTCCTGATGGTGCTACAGCTTGGCAGTTTAGGGTAGAAAGGATATCAGACGATGATGACCTAAATCTACTAAAAAGCTCTATGTTTAATATAGCCTATTGGACTGAGATACAGACTTTCGGGCCTCCTCTTACCTATGAGAACACTGCTATAGGAGGTCTTAAAGTACCAGCCCAAGAAGTCGGAAACCAGATACCTACTAGAGGATACCTACCAAAAGGTATCATTTGTAGTGTACCTGATAACTGGGACGAGTCTACTAAAACTTACTCCGGTAGTTGGTCTGGTGCTTTCGTACAAGCTTGGACTGAAGATCCAGCATGGGTACTCTATGATGTGATAACTAACCTACGCTATGGGGTAGGGCAAGCTCTAGGGCAGTCTATTAAGGTAAATAAATGGGACTTATATGACTGTTCAGTCTATAACAACGAGCTATTAGACAACGGCTTCGGGGTTATGGAGCCTAGGTTTACCTTTAATGCCCTTATACAGAAGCAAGTAAACGCGTGGCAGTTACTACAGACTATTGCCTCAGTTATGAAAGCAGTAGTAACTATAGATAACGAAAGCCAAATATCTGTAATACAAGATAGACCTACCCCTACCTCTAAGATTATAACCAATGCTAACGTCCTAGGTGGGATGTTTACCTATAACTCTACTGATGTAACAGAACGCCCTACTGCTGCATCTATTACCTTTAACGATAGAGAAGACAGATATTTACCTAGGACTATACAAGAACCTACATCTGACGATACTGTAGGTAATAGCTTTATAGAGAAGTATGGGTATAATCCTGTAGACTTAGTGGCTTATGCTACAGTAACGGAAGCCCAAGCAAGGAGACTCGCCAAACACGTCCTATATGCTGCTAACTATGAGTATGATAATGTAGTCTTTGCTATGGGAATGAACGTAGTAGGGTTACAATTAGGCGATGTAGTTGGGGTATTAGATAATGACTATATAACGTCAGACAATACTACTATGTTAGCTGGAAGGGTGCTTTCAGTAGCTGGAACTACGATAACACTAGATAGGGCTGTAGAGTTATCAGAAGCCGGGTTTACCTTTAGTGTAATGGCTGAAAACTACGGCAGTATCATAGAGCGAACTACAAATACTACTGGAGTTACCGATACCATAGTACTAGACTCTGCCTTGCCTGCCGGAGACTATACACTTAATGAATTCTACTGCACTAAGACCTCAGTTATTGAGCCTAGACTTTACAGAATACTATCTATAGAAGAGCAAGAAGCTGGGCAGTATATTCTTACTTGTAACTTCTATGACCCTCAAAAGTGGGGAGTAGTAGAATTAGGGCTGCCATTAGAGCCATATGCCTACAACATACAGAAACCTTTGCCTGCTGTGACTGGCTTAGCTATAACTGAAGACTTTAGAAATGATGACATACTAGAGACTAATCTTATACGTCTTACCTGGGACTATAACGCTAAGCATCTTAGCTACCAGATACGTATAAACATGAACAAGAGCAAGATAGTGCTATATGAAACTGCTGAATTGTTCTTAGAGTTCGAGAACATACCTGCCGGAATCTACGATGTTACTATTAGAGCTGTTGGCCTAACTCGTACACTATCACCCCCTGCCTACATAACCTATAACTACGGGGTATTAGACAGTACGTTATTTCCTCCTGTAAACTTCCAAGTAGCTGGAGGAGGTCTAGTATTTAATGCAGAGTCAGTGGCCTTTACCTGGGAATACAATACTATAAACCCTGCTGGAGTACTAAGAGACTATGTAGTACACTTATATACTGCTGATGGTCTTACTAAGGTAGGCGACTATATAATGCCCTATGTTATCGACCAAACATCGGCATTTTATAAAGGAGGCCAGCAAGTCTTCACAAGAGAAGCTATCATAGACTACTATGGTTTCCCTGTTCGTAGCTTTATGCTTAAGCTATTTGCTAGAGACCTGATAGGCAGACTTAGTATAACGTCTAATGATATAGTAGTCACTAACCCTGCTCCAGCATTACCTGGAGCTGGTAGTACTGTTACAGGCTTCGGCAGAGACATAGTACTTACCCTAGGAGCTGGCTCAGTGGTTCCTGATGCTGCTGACTTAATAGTAGCTATGTCAGACACTACTGGATTCACTCCTACTGCTGCTACATGGTATTGGAGAACAGTGGCAGCTTCGGCCCTTACTGGGGCGGCTCTAAGGTCTGGCGTAGAGGGTACGTTCTATGTTAGGTTCGCTATCTCAGACACCTATAACGATACTGATCTTAACTGGACACCTGAGTTTACAGTTATTATAACTGATGGGATGGACTTAATAGTATTTGCTACTCCTGTGCCTGTTACTTGGCCAGTATCTTGGTTAGCTCAAGAGACTGTAAAGGATGAGGATGGTAAAGTTCTAGTTCTTACTACTATAACATGGGATGCCGTTGCCTATGCTAGTATCTATACAGTAGCTTGGAGAGTATCAGGCAGTACAGATGACTTCCAAGAGTATAATATAGCTACTAATACTCTAAAGGTAGACCTCGGATTATTGGGTAAGACTTATGAAGTTAAAGTAAGAGCTACTAATGTTAACTCAGTCGGTGACTGGTCTACGCTTAAAACCGTAGATACTACTGCTGATACTACGCCTCCAGCACCGCCTACCGCCTTTACAGTAAGCCAAGGGTATGATACTCTATCGTTTAACTGGGTTAATCCTACAGCTAAGGACTATGACCATACTATAGTATACTGGTATAATGGGACTAGTTATGTTAATATTGCGGAAATATCAGGCACTTCTCATACAATTAATAACTTAGCTACTGGCCTTAGTGGATCATTTAAGCTATCTTCAGTGGATACTGTCGGTAATGAATCAGCTTTAACGGCAGCAGTAGTAGGGGCTACTGCTGGAGTAGACTATGCTGATGTGACTGGAGATAAACCTGTAGGGTATACTGTCCCTGCTGCTCCTACATGGGGAGGGACTCCTTATACTAAAACCACGGTTAATGACGTAGACGGCACAGTAAAAGTTCTAACTACCCTTACTTGGGTAGCTCCTGCTGGTGACGTAACAAGTTATATAGTATCCTATAGAGAGAATGGGACTTCTGATGCCTACTCTGAGTACCCAATCACTGCTAACTCACTACAAGTTGATATAGGGTTCATAGGTAAAACTTATGATGTAAGAGTTAAAGCACTCAATGGGCCGCAAGAAAGCGTGTGGTCACTTGTTACTACGGTGGATACGACTGCTAGTGCTACTGGTATTTCTGCACCATCAGGCTATTCATCTACTCAGGGGTACGATAATGTAGTACTATCCTGGACAAATCCTGCAACAACTAGGTATGCTAAGACTAATGTATATTGGTGGAACGGCACAGCTTATATAAAGGTTGCTGAGGTATCAGGTACATCTTACCATTTTCCTGAACTTACTCCTGGGCTTACTGGATACTTCAGACTTAGCTCTGTTGATAAGGCTGGAAATGAGTCAGCTATGACTGGGTCCTTCAGTGGTACTACCTCTAAAGTAGATTACGCTAATGTGGACGGAACTAAACCCCCTGCTGATGCAGATAAGACAGTAGGTAGTGTAAGTGCATTGTCTGATATTGTGGCTAACTTAGGCACAGTTACTGCTGGTAATATTATTGGTAACTCTAATATAGAGATAACTGGCAGTGCTAAGTTTAATGGTAGTATAGCTATCGAAGGCCAGGTTGCTGCAATGGCAGTTAATACATCTAGTGTTAGGTATTGGGGTATTAGAGCGTACGGGGCTCTTGTAGCTGTTTATGGTACTGTTACTGGAGCTGGTACAGGGATACTTGGTAAGAGTGCAACTGGTATTGGTGTAAAGGGGGAGGCTTCAGGGGCTGGTGTAGGGGTATCCGGAACATGTTATAATACTGGCGGGTACGGTGTATTTGCTAACAATACTACTAGTGGCTATGCCCTATATGCAGATGGTAAAACACGCTTAAATGGAGTACTACTAAAAACAGGTACAGAGCTAGTCTCTAACCTTAATGCTGATAGGGTAGATAATTATCATGCTGGTAATTCCTCGGGGCAGGTAGCAGTATCAAACGGAACACAGTGTACTAACCTTAACGCAGAAAAACTAGGAGGATATAGAGCTGATTTAAGGCTTGGCTGGGCAACTGCAGACGGTGGCGGTACTGCTACTGTAGCCTCACATAGACTACACTTTGCCTCTACCGCATATAGTACAGAGTTCGTAGGCAGTGGGTATACTCTAACTATACAAGCTATCTCAGATAGAAGAAAGAAGCAGGATATAGTAGATGAGCCTTTAGGGTTAGACTTCATTAATAGCCTTAGACCTAGACAGTTTAGGATGATAAAAGACCCTACGAGGTTGTGCCATGGGTTCATATCACAAGAGATTGAGCCATTAACGGGTAATGAAGATGTACTTTGTCATATCAATCCCAATGGATTCTATGGGTCAGAGTACTCTGCTCTTGATGCTCCATTAACTAACGCCATTCAAAAGCTAACTGAGATAACCTCTGCCCAAGCCAAGGCAATGGAAGAGTTACTAGCTAAAATAGAAGATATGCAGAAGCAGATAGATAAGCTAACTACGAAGTAAAGAGAATAGGCCAGTACTCAGATAGAATACTGGCCTACTTTTTTACCAGTTAGTCTCTATTGAGGAGTCATTGGGTACTAAGTTAGCGTCTCTTATCCACCTATTAATTCCCTCCTCACTACTCCCCTTACTCCTTAGCCAAGTAATCATCTCCCCATTAACTCTTCTATTAGAGCTAATGCCAGTACTACTAACCTCTATCCGTTTGACCTTTTTAGCCTTAGAACTTCCCCTAGCCTTCTTTACCTCCTCGTAGTCTACCTCACTTGCTTCCTCCCAGTCGCTAAACTCCCTCTGAACTAGATAACTATTGGTAACTATTGCTAGTTTTTGCCTATCTAACGACCTAAATAGGCTAGATAGACAGTCTTTTATCTTAGCCCTAAGCATTATTTTGAACTCTACTATCTCAGGAGTATCACCTCTAGTCCACTTAGGCCTATTTAGGTAGTCTTTATTAACTAATCCAACAACTTCCGCTATCTCCTCATTAGTTAGCCAAACCACCCCTCCCTTATCCCTAGTATATCCCAATAAACTCCCAACCATCCCCTTACACCACTTACTCTCATTCCCCATAACTACCCCACACAATAAATTCCCACCCCGCAATCATCCCCACAGCAGCCCTAACCACCCTCACCTCCCCCCCCCTCCAATCTAATAAAAACATCAACAAGTTCCTCGAACTCTAACACTGCCTGTTTCTTCTGGGC
>Ga0208771_1000291_pt1 | contig 31233 bp, 34 predicted proteins | sample AntAceMetag02UKX_FD_184775 | JGI IMG/M metagenome (GOLD analysis project Ga0208771, IMG submission 184775) | Saline lake microbial communities from Ace Lake, Antarctica - Antarctic Ace Lake Metagenome 02UKX (SPAdes) (version 2) | ecosystem: Environmental > Aquatic > Non-marine Saline and... | reverse complement strand
GGTTTGTCATCAGCATGTCACGCAAAGGGAACCCGTATGACAATGCACAAGCGGAGAGTTTCATGAAGACGTTGAAGGTAGAGGAGGTATATGTTTCAGAGTATCGGACGTTTACGGAAGTGAAGGAGAGGATTGGCGAGTTCATCGAACTGATATACAATCAAGAGCGGTTACATTCGGCACTTGGTTATCTCAGTCCGGTGAAGTTTGAACAGGAGATCAAGTCGGCTCAGAGGCACTTAGCAATTTCAGCTCCATCGTGTCCAGCTTGAGGGGTTCACTCCACACAGGACTCTTTCACCACGAAGGATACGAAGAATGGAATCTCCTGAGTTATCTAATGCAGGAATTGCATGCGCAATATTACCTCAAGGGATGTGGTAACACGACCTGGCCTTACCATCCCAAGCACAAGAATGATGTCAAGTGCTTTGTTGCCTCACCCTTCGTGCTCTTCGTGTCCTTCGTGGTGAAATCGTGACACTTGCTTTCACCTTGAAGCGACAAGCGGCGCTTCATATTGTGTCCGATCGCTTCTTCCACTAGAATCGTTCCTTGTGGAGGCAATAACTGATGCTAGATATTCATAAGCTGCGGGAAGACGGCAAGGAGATCGAACGAAGGCTCAAGACAAGGGATGATTCGCTAAGTCTCAGCGAGATCCTTGAGCTCGACGCGCACCGACTAGATCTTATCGGAAAGGTCGAGGAACTTAAGGCCGAGCGTAATCGCGGTTCGCAGGAAGTCGGTCGTCTGAAGCGAGAGAAGAAGGATGCTACAGAGCAGATCGCCGCAATGTCCGCTGTTGCAGCACAGATCGGCACCCTCGATTCCGAGCTCACCGAGGTCGCCAAGAGGATCAACTACCTCCTCTCACTTCTGCCCAACGTGCCGCACACTTCGGTCCCGGTGGGCAAGAAGGAAGAGAAGGTCATCCTGCGCAGCCACGGTGAGGCGCCGAAGCAAGATTTCCCCGTCAAACACCATCTAGCCATTGCGGAGGAGAAAGGGATTCTCGACTTCACGCGCGGGGCAATGATCGCCGGGGCGCGCTTCCCGATGTATGTGGGGATGGGAGCAATGCTCGAAATGGCGCTCATCCAGTACATGTTCTTCTACCACTCCCGCCGCGGGTACACACCTGTATTCCCGCCATTCCTGGCCAACCCCGAGAGCTTCTACGTCTCATCGCAGCTACCCAAGTTCGCCAACGAGGATTATTACTGCGAGAAGGACGACCTCTACCTGACCCCGACCGCGGAAACTCTGCTAGCGAACCTCCATCGCGGCGAGATTCTATCAGCTGATGACTTACCGAAAAAGTACGTTGCGTACACGCCCTGCTTCCGACGCGAGGCGGGAACGTATGGCGAGGATGAACGCGGCCTGATCAGGGTACATCAGTTCAATAAGGTAGAGCTGTTCAAGTTCACCAAGCCGGAGTCGTCCTACGATGAGCTGGAAACACTGATCGGTGATGCCGAGGGCGTGTTGCAGGCACTGGGGATGCACTACCGTGTAGCGCTCCTTCCAACACAGGATCTGGCACAACAGGCGACAAAGACGATCGATATCGAGGTCTATCTTCCGGGACAGGGACGCTACTACGAGGTTTCCTCATGCAGTAACTGCGAGGACTTCCAAGCACGGCGGGGAGACATGCGCTATCGCCCGGGTGAGGGAGAAAAGCCTGAGTATGTACACACCCTGAATGGATCGGGCGTGGCCACACCACGATTGATGGCCGCCATTCTGGAGAACAACCAGACTGCGGACGGGCGTGTGCGTGTCCCGGATGTATTGCAGGAGATGGTGGGAACGGAGTATCTATGAGCGCACCAAGCCCCACAGCAAAAACCGACGTCATGGTCGAGGCGCGCGACCTAGTCAAGGTTTTTCGCACCCGCAAGGGAGGAGAGGTGCGAGCCGTCGATGGGCTGTCATTCTCCTGCCACGCAGGAGAGATCTTCGGCCTCCTCGGGCCAAACGGCGCTGGGAAGACGACGACGCTTCGTATCCTCGCGACAATCCTCACGCCAACAGCGGGAAACGCCGTGCTTGCCGGCTACGACACGAAGACCGATGCAGACAAGGTGCGAGCACAAATAGGCTTTCTCGCCACCGAAACGGGTCTCTACGATCGCTTCACCGCTCGTGAGACCATCCGTTTCTTCGGGCGGATCAACCGCTTAAGCGATGATGAGATTGCGCATCGGACTGAGGAGATCTTTTCGATGCTAGAGCTGACTCCACTTGCCGATCGCCGGGTGGGAACGTTCTCCACCGGAGAGAAGCAAAAGCTATCGCTCGCCCGCAGCATAATCCACGATCCGCCGGTGCTCATCCTCGATGAACCAACGTTCGGCCTAGACGTAATGGCGGCACGCGCAGTGGTAGAGACGATCAAGCTGTTCCGCGAGCAAGGGCGAACGATCCTCATCTCCACGCACATCATGGCCATTGCAGAGAAGCTGTGCGACGAGATAGGAATCCTGTACAAGGGAAGGCTGCGTGCCCTGGGAACCCTCCCCGATCTCAAGGAGACCTATGCTGCAGCGGATATGGAGGAAGTCTTTTTCTCTGCGGTAGGAAACGGTTAGCAGGTCGCAGGACGCCACCCTCAGAGATAACTCCTTTGCATGTGGCTTCTTTTTCTGCCAGGGATGTGGTATCCTGTGATTATTAGATGAAACAGATTGCTAAGGAGGAGATAGTGATGGGCAGAAGAGTTGTATTGGTTATGGCAACGGTTGTATTCGCTGTCGTTTCTGTCGTCCTGGTGGGGGGGCAATCTGACGGCGGGCTCCTGTGGTGGAGGGCCCATGAACCGATCTACATCTTCGGTAATGACGCGTTTACGCTCCAGAATGGCGTTGTCTCAGGGAGCGGAAGCGCCGACAATCCATACATAATCGAGGGTTGGTACATCGATGACTCGGGATCCGACTACGGGATATACATCGATCACACCAGTGCGTACTTCGTGATTCGCGGTTGTGTGATTGAGAAGGCACGAGATGCAGGAGTCTACCTGAACTCGGTGACAAACGGGCGCATCGAGGGATGTCAACTCAGTCTCGGTGAAGCGGGCGTACGCCTGCTCAATGCAGGCAGCAACGCAATTACGGGAAGCGTAATCGCCAAGAACCATTACGGCGCAGCAATGATGATCGGCTCTCGCGACAACGTAATTCAGGGCAACAGCTTCATCGACAACGGCTCAAACGGCCTTGATCAACGGCATCTCAACACCTGGTCCGGCAACTATTGGAGCGATTACGCCGGAGTCGATGCTGATGGCGATGGCATCGGTGATCAGGCATACAATGCGCTCTACGACCCCCGTCCGCTCATCGCCCCACTGGTCGATTGGATGCGCGTAACTCCGATGGCGGCAGGAATCGCAGGAAATCCGGTATCCCAGGCAGGATCCATGGTTATCACCTCCCAGATGCCGATCACGCTCAGTGCAAGCGATCCTGGAAGCGGGGTAGCAAAGATCCTCTACTCCATCAACGATGAGGACTGGCAGGAGTACACGTGTCCATTCACACTAAGTGGACCGGACGGCCAGTACGACGTCTCTTACTACGGAATCGATAACCTGGGGAACGCGGAGCGGTCGACAGAGCTTAAGTTCGTGCTGGACAACAACGCGCCGCAAACAAGGATCTCGTTTGGCGATCCGAGCTACAGCAATGAGACCGGTCAGTGGCTGACGTCGAAGACGCCAATCATTCTGGATCTCATCTCGGCATCGACGTATGGGGTGCCAAGAACGTTCTACGCAATCGATGGTGGAGCGTGGCGCCGCTACAGCGGGCCATTACATGTCGTTGGAACCGAGGGACCGCACCAGATCAGCTACTATAGCCGTAATGCCTCGGGAACAACAGAACCGGTACAGACAATCATGGTGATCAAGGACGATACCCCACCGATGACGCGCGGAGTTCAGGGCACGGCGCAGCCAAGCCCGGCTCCGCAGAGCAGTCTTACGCCTCCTTCTCCTCCTACTTTGGTCGCGCCGCAAACCGAGACGCAGACTGATGCATCAGCCACGACACCGCAGCCGGCACCATCGGCTGCGGCGCCCGTGGTAGATACGGAATCCGAAACCACTCCTGCCACAACAGAGGAGAGTGTACCGGATTCCTCCGGTGTAACCCCGGCCCCAACTGCGGTTCATACTGAATCCACGAGTGACTAGATAGTATGTGGAAGAACATCCATCTCCTCTTCTCCAAGGAACTTCTCGGTGCGGTGCGTGACCGACGAACGCTGATCCTAACAGTCTTCTTTCCACTTTTCTTCTACCCGCTGATTATCGGAGTGATGGGCCACTTCACCACTGCCGAACAGGTAAGGCTGGATACGATGATTCCCACGGTGATCATCGTCGACAACTCGGATGATGAGATGTTCCAAGACCGCGTGCGCCAGGCGAGTGCTTTCTACCCGCTGTTTGTAAGCGATGTCGAGAATGGATTGCAGGATCTGCAAGACAAAACCGGGCAGGTGATGATGGCGGCCAACAAGGATGCCGGAGGCCCCGGGATCGGCCTCGACATCACTCTTTACTACGACCAGACCGACCAGATTGGCGTGGTCGCCGCCGCGCGGATACGCGATTTCCTACAGACATACTTAAGTGACGTACTGCGGGAGAAGCTAGACTCACTGGGCATGGACTACGACTCCCTCTCCCCTCCAATTAACCTTACGGTGGAGAACGTCGCCACCGGCGAATCGATGGGAAGGATGATCCTAAGCCGGCTCCTGCCCTACTTCATGGTGCTGGCGATCCTCACCGGTGCAATGGGACTGGGAGCGGAGATCACCGCAGGAGAGAAGGAACGCGGGACGATCGCCACGCTCCTCGTTAGCCAGCTATCACGTACCGAGATCGTGTTGGGCAAGTTTCTTACCATCCTGACGGTCTCCCTCGTCTCATCTATCCTGTCCGCGGTAGGCCTGTTGGTCGGAGTTCATTTCTTCGGCGGGAGCCTCGCGACAACCGGGGCTGCTCAGGGAGTGCAGGCGACATTCTCGTTGAGCCTAGCGTCGTTCGGGTGGATGCTCGTTGTCCTCATCCCTCTGGCGATCATCCTCTCAGCGTTGGTTGTAATTGTGGGGACCTATGCCCGCAGTCAGAAGGAGGCAAGCACGTACTTAATGCCGATCTACATGGTGATCGTCCTCATCGGCCTCGTGTCGATGAGTGGCAGCAGTACATTCGTTGGAACGCGCTTCCTGATTCCGATCGCTAACGCGCTGTACGTCCTGCAGGAGATCATCGTGGGCAACCTACAGTTTTCGCATCTTTTGTACACGCTTGCCGCGAATTTCGTCTGCGGCGCGGTCTTGATCGCCGCCTCGGTGCAGGCGTTCAAGCGCGAGGCCGTCCTCTTCCGCAGCTAGTAGTCCCTTACCGTATCGAGTTAACGGTACTATCCAATTCCTATTCACACAAGAATGATAGTTATTGCCAAGCAAGACCGGAGGTCAAAGAGAACTCACCACGAAGAGCACGAAGGACACGAAGAATGGAATTCGATGAGCCATTGAATCAGGTAAGACCGAAAACTGGGTCCAGGATTGTTGAAGATGACGCATACGCAGTGCCTCTTACCCTTCGTGCCCTTCGTGGTGAAACAATTCTGTGCCTCTGCGAGAGTCTTGATACTTCACCCTTCTTCTTTGGCTGCCCACTCGGGCTGCCAAAGAGCCTAGTTAGTCAGGCAGAGCGATACTTCCAATCACCTGCGCATATGTCTTGAACGCAAACCGATCTGTCATCCCCGCAATGTAGTCCCGCACGATTGGACGCAGCACATCCTCTTGCTCCTCGCCTTCTACATCGATCAGCTCATCTCCCACGGTCGCTGTGACTGCTGTCGGTAGAAGACACCAGTCGTCCATGAACGCACGGTACAGCTCCTTGATGACCCTGATCCCCTGCTTGCGCATCCTCCGCACGCGGTAGTCATCGTAGAAGTTTTCGTTCAGGTAGGCGGAAAGCTCCTCCTTCTCCTGCTTGATCTCGGGCGAGAAGCCAACGAGCAACTCTGGATGATCGCGCACATCGGCAGACGATCCGATGGAAAGCTCAGCAAGGCGCTTCTTTGTCGCCTGGATGACGTCAGTGACGAGGAGCGGGATCACCAAGCGCGGCCACGGGCGCTCACTGTCTGCACTTAGGCGCTTGGCGATCCTCAGCCGGCGGAGATCTCTCTCATTTAAGATCCCCGCGCGCAGGCCATCGTCCAAATCGTGGCTGATGAACGCAATCGGATCGGCCATGTTGATCACCTGCGCTTCGAGGGATGGCATCACGGTCGGTTCGAGGTGAGCAAACCGAGCGGCATCGAGTTTGATCTTCCAGATGATGTGCTTGAGGATCCCCTCGCGCACCTCGAACGTCAGGTTGAGACCCTGCTGATTGTGGTAGGAGTCCTCGAGTTCTTCAACCACGCGCACACCCTGCTCGTAGTGGCGAAATCCCTCTGGAAGGAGAGAGTTGAGGGCATCCTCCCCCGAGTGACCGAAGGGTGTGTGCCCAAGGTCGTGCCCGAGGGCGATCGCTCCCACCAGATTGAGGTTCAGTCCCAGAGCGGTGGCGATTGTCTGCCCGATTTGCCACACCTCGAGCGAGTGCGTCAGGCGCGTACGGTAGTGATCACCCTCGTGATTGACGAACACTTGCGTCTTGTACTCCAGACGGCGAAACGCCTTGCAGTGGATGATTCGGTCGCGATCGCGCTGAAAGACGGTGCGTATCGGGTCGGGTTCGATCGGGCACTCCCGCCCACGACTGGCAGTGCTCAGCATCGCATATGGCGCAAGCTCCCTGCACTCGCGCGCTTCCAGCTCACGGCGGATGTCCATCGTCATACGCGCTCCCCACGATTATAACGCTTCATCGCCTCTTGCGTGCGTCGTCGCTCGTCGTCATCACGCAGCTTACGGCGCTTGTCGTATGTCTTCTTTCCCTTTCCCAGACCGAGCTCGACCTTTGCCCGGCCCTTGCTGAAGTAGACTCGCAGGGGGATGAGGGTCTGCCCCCGTTCTTTGACCTTCGTCGCCAGGCGCACGATCTCGTGCTTGTGGAGGAGGAGTCGCCGATCGCGATCGGGCTCAACGTTGTACATCGACGCTTGCTTGTACGGGGCTATGTGCACCCCGCGCAGGGTTACTTCACCGTTTCTAATCACGGCGTAGCCATCCTGAAGCGAGCAGCTTCCATTGCGCAGGCTCTTCACCTCGCTTCCAACAAGGACGATTCCAACCTCGAACGTGTCAACGATCTCGTACTCATGGCGCGCTTTGCGATTGGTGGCAACAACCTTAACGTTCATACGGCAAGGCTACAACAAGGATACCAATTACGCAACCTGCTCTTGCTTGCCAGGATAACGAATCGATGAAACGTCAGAAGGCACTCACCAAGAAGAGCACGAAAGACACGAGGGGACCAAGGATTGACAAGACGAGAAACACCTAATGAGGGTAAGGTGCACGTTTATGCAGCGTAGCAGCTTGCCTGCCCTGTGAAGTCTCACTTCACTGGGGTCTGCTGAGCTTCGCTCCAGGCTTCTTGGGTCCTGTTGATATTGCAGCTATGGACTCATAGAATGCGTAGCGTCTGGAGAATGATTGCCCGGTAAGAGAGAAATTCTGGGTAGAATAAGAAGTTGGGCGCACAAGTAGGTGACAGATGAAAATCACTGCCTTTCGAATCCGAAACTACCGGACACTTGAGAACGTTGACTTGGGCTTCCCGTCCTCCTATGCCGCCATATGTGGGCCAAATGATTCGGGCAAGACCAACGTAGTTCGGGCAATCAGAGCGCCGATGAAAGAAGAGTCTCCCTTCCCATTCAAACACATACAATCGGCAAGACAAAGCATTCTTGCATCTCCATTCGCAGAACACCGACCTAGCTTGTCAGGTACTGGCCAGCGCCAGCAAAGCGTTGGAGGCTAGCTATTGCACAACGATTCTTGTAGGATATGTTCATGATTCGGATGATCGTGAGCTTGCTACTACTTGGACTGATCGGTTTGCCCGTATTTGCTGAGGATGTGGGCACGGGGCTCTTGCATCCCGTTTCGATTCAGATGTCCGTAAGCGAGGTACAAAGCGCAGCCAAGCGCATTGTGAGTATGTTCGCAGCGACAACAAGCGAACTGCTTGGTATCGACGTAGTCCCACCGGCAGTCGAGATTCGCAACACCCCCAATCTTGCATACTTCGATCATCATTCAGGGAAAATCGTGCTTGCCCACTGGCCGACGCTCGACGCCGAGCTGCGAGCATTCTTCCTCGATCTGGCAGACACGACGGAGGAGGCAGGGGCATTGTTTGTCGCACTGTTCAACGAGTTCCTGGTTGCACACGAGATGGGGCATTGGGTGCAGCGAGGGCTTGGGGTGGCTCGCGATCGATATGGTTCGGAGTGGGAGGCGAACAACATCGCGGCTGCTTTCTTCCAAGCAGTTGAGGGCGGCGAGACGCGGCTGCTCGACCTGCATTCGCGACTGATCGCCGCCCTGGAGCGGCTTGCCGATCCCACGCCGATCGATACAGATGAAAGACAGTTCTTCAACGAACACTACGCCAAGCTGGCCGTCCGGCCTGCAGCGTATGGCTACTACCAGTTCTGTTTCATTCTAGACTCAATCGACGCCCGGGATACCCTCGACTTCGCGACGCTGCTAAGGGAGATGGCAGCAGAGTAGTCAGCGTGTTCGTATCCTCCAGAGCCCCGAGGTAAAACCCTCAGACTCCCTAGGGAAGAGACTGGCGACTGTTGTTAGCGCAGCGCTTCTTGTACACTGGCTGGAGCACGATGTTGAGGCGCATTGTGATGCTGGTAATCCCACTTCGGTAAGGCTGGTGAGGAAACTCGGCTATATCCCAACTGGCACATATAAGATGCTGGTGCACATTGACTAGAATGAGGGGGTCCAACCAATGGCTGGCCCAAGGTGTCATAGCGCGTGAGTCGGCCATAAGGAGCGTACAGCATGAACGTCAACGTCGGAACCAGTAACTCGTTGAAGGTAGGGGCCATGCGCGCGGTCTTCGCCGCGGCGTTTACGGAAGATGAAATCGACGTGAACGCCATCAACTTGCCATCCGGCGTTCCCGCACAGCCGTTTGGCGAGCAAGTGGCTACTGGCGCGATCAACCGCGCTTGTGCCGCCTCCTCAGTGCCGATCTCTGTCGGTTTCTTGTTAGTCATTCCTGAAGATGACAGCGATGGTCCTCTTTTTTCAACTTCCCTCTCCTCAATACACCACGTCCCTGAACTCTAACTTCTTTCTCTCTTGAGGTAGTGACTTGAAGCGACAAAGAGCGCAAGCTCCCGGCCCGGAGATTAGCCTGTGTGAGCAATAGCTGGTGTCTGCTCCTCTTCCGCCGGTTTGCGTTCGAGACAGATCAAGCGCGTGAGGAATAGCGCAAGGATCAGCGCAAAGTGACACATCACCGAAGGGAGCGCACCTTCGGCTGGAGCCATGTATCGTGACACCACAAAGGACGGAAGAACAAACGCCACTGTTCCAGCAAAGACCTGAAAAAGGAGACGGCGACGGTGCGGATCGCGGCACGTCTTTACACCGTATCCGGAGTGCACGATCATCCCCAAGAGCCCCAGCCAATAGAAACCGCTGTACAGGACGAACCGCGGCATGGGATTGGTGTAGCGCGCAAACAGGGCGTTGCACACCGAAGAAGACACAAACCCTTTGTCAAGAACGATCCATACCACGATACCAAGCGCAGCCGCAAGCATGGAGTAGGCATTCCCGTAGGCCATACGAGACCGCGGGCGATGGAGCTTGGCAATCAACAACAGGCCGAGAGGTGGGAGCCAGGTAACGGCGATAAACGCCAACCGCGGTAGAAATCCAGCAGCAGCTGAATTGGCGCAGATACTCACCTCGAGGACCTGATAGGTAGCGAGGAGAGCAAGGATCCCAGCAGTCGTACGTATGATCGACCTATCGCCCGGACCGCGTAACGCCCAGACGGCTACAGCAATCTCAAACAGCGCGGTGGCTATGGCAAGTCCTGGAGAGTAGTCCATGTGGTATCCCTTCCTCCTTAGGTTTAGGAACATAGTATACAGAACCGTCCAAGGCTGAACACCCTCAATGTCCAGTCCCTGCGTACAACTGGAATCGTATTAGGTCCGCCTCCCAGTGTCCTCCTGCATGGACACATCTTGGCAATGACGCATCAGTCTTCCAAACTTGCCTCCATCAAGCCATGCGTTTCCATCAACCGCCTCCTGTTTCAGCAAGTGCTCGCATAGGCAGATGTTGAAGGTCTTGGGCCGGGCCGCCGCAGCCTCCCAACTCGGCGGATAGGCTCTGTATCTTACCGTTCAGAACAGAAGAGGAGAATGAAACACGCATCACCACACTCTAGTGACTGAACGAGAAACCTTCCTGGGGGGGGGGGCGCAGAATCGCGCGAAATGGCGAACTCATCCTTCGTCGGCCACTACGAGCCAGGCAAAGAAGACTTGGCCTTGAGGCCTACAAGCAGTACGTTCCCGCCATTTCCGTCTCGTTCCCCGACTTCAGGAAGACCTACAACGTCTTCGCAGAGGGAGATCCTGTGTTATTCTTCTCCGTGGGAGCTGCGCCCCATGTGGGGAGATCTCGGACCGATTCGGGTAATAGGTAACCCGATTACAGCCAACACCATCGTCATCGCATGCCTATCACTCGAGAGAGATACGATTCGTGCCTCGTGAAGAGGGTCAAGATGGTCTATCATGAACAGACGTTGCTAACAGTGGGCTTGCGAATACACATGCGGAAAAGGAATCTGAATGGTCAGATGGCGCGCGTACACCGTCTTACAGATTGTTCTTACCCTGATTATGCTGACGGTTGTCGGTCCAAGTGCCGTTGCTGCCCCATCTCTCACCGCGCCCGAGATCGTCAGCCATCTGGAGAATGCAACCGATCCCATCGAGGATCTAACGGCAACAATCACGATCCAGAAGTACAAGGATAGTGCTGTTTCGTTCACCCAGCAGATGCTTCTCACACTGAAGCAGCCAAACAAGATGAAGCAAGAATACCTCGCGCCGGACTACCTTGCGGGGAACATCACCCTTATTGTGGGAGATACAATGCGGATCTACATCGCCGTTACAGAGCAGTGGCTGAAAAAGGACCTTGCCGATCTCTCTCCGGCGGAGCAACCATGGCTGATGTTTCGCAGCATCCTCTCCGGAGTACGCAGTGACCTTGACGACTACACGTTTACGTGCATCGATGATAGCGAAGTGGGTGATGTCTATCACATCCGCGGTACACCGGCAAACAATGCTGCTGTGTACGGAAGGCTCGATCTGTGGGTCGACAATGAGACGTTCACCCCAGTGCGGCGATTACTCTACGACACGGACGGTGAGCTTCTCGTGGATGCACGCTTTCTCAACAAGACGCGGGTGGATGATGTCGTGACAATGCCCCTGCTGATCGAGACATACAACGCTGATGGCGAGCTGCAGAACGTCATCACCTACACAAATGTCGCACTGAACACTAGTGTGTCGGACGCGGCGTTCTCGGCCCCAGGGGAGAGCAATGGCTGATGTCGCAATCGAGACGCGCCAGATAGTCAAGGCATTCGGAAAGCGACTTGCGGTTGATCATGTTGATATGCGGGTGAGCGTTGGCGAGATCTACGGACTTGTAGGACCGAGCGGCGCGGGGAAGACAACCCTGATCCGCATGATGTGCGGTCTCACATCCCCAACATCGGGCTCCGCGCGTCTCCTCGCGCATTCCATCCCCGGAGAGCGTGAAGCAGTGGATGATCGCATCGGCTACATGCCGCAGGAACACGCGGTCTATCGTGACCTGAGCGTAGCGGAGAATCTTCTCTTCTTCGGACAGATCTACGGAATGGACAGGAGGATGATCGCCGCGCGCACCGACGAGCTACTCGCGCTTATGCAGATGCCCGATCTAGGGAAGCAGCGTGCGGACCTCTTGAGTGGTGGAGAGAAGCAACGTCTGTCTCTTGCGTGTGCGCTCATTCACAGTCCGGAGCTTCTCCTCCTCGATGAACCGACGATCGGCCTCGATCCCGCACTGCGTAGCGAGTTCTGGGAGCACTTCCGCACGCTCAAACAGAACGGACGAACGATCCTATTGACAACACACTACTTGGAGGAAGCGGGGCGCTGTGATCGTGTGGGAATGATGAGGCTGGGCAGACTCGTCGCCGAAGGAACACCGGATGAGCTCCGGCAGCGCGTCTCCGCAGATGGTATGTCGGTTTCGATGGAACAAGTCTTTCTTGAACTGACGCAGGCGAGCAAATCAAGAAGGAGTGACGCATGAACCACCTTAACATCTTTCGGATACGGTCGATTGCGGAGCGCGTTCTCCGCCAGATCTGGCACGATAAGCGCGTTATCGCGTTCATGTTCGTCGTTCCTTCTCTTGCCATGCTCCTGTTCGGCTTCTCCTTCTCCGGCGATATTCGCGGTGTGCGGATGGCGATCATCGATCAAGATCAAACCGACCTCACCGCATCGATCATCGACAATCTTCAACACGACAGCACGTTCAACGTTACGCAGATCGTGACAGATGCCCCCGAACCAGAGCAGCTCCTGCTGAAACAAGGGTATCAGGCTGTCGTGCGCTTTCCGAAGAAGTTCACCAGCCTCTACTACTCCCACTTCGCCATGGGGGTGGCAACGAGCGCACAGGGGACGATCGATCTTACTCTGGACGAGTCAGATCCGCAGATCGCCGCGTCCGTACAGATGGGACTCGCCGATGCGGTGATGAACCTGGGAGAAGGAGGCCCAATCGATATCAAAACGCGCGAACTCTACGGAGTGACGGTGCGCTTCATCGACAGCTTTGCCCCGGCGATCATGGGGATGGTTGTGGCCATTGTGTGCACGATTCTCACGCTCCTCTCTGTGGTACGGGAAAAGGTAGATGGCACATTCGCGCGCATCTGGGTTTCCCCGGTGCGAAGAGCCGAATTCATCCTCGGATACATTGCCGCGTTTGGACTGATCGCCCTTGGTCAGTCACTCCTTGTCCTCTCTATCGGAAAGGTTGTCTTCAGCATTGTGATCAATGGATCAATCTTCTGGGCGTTTGCCTGTGTGATCTTGTTCGCTATCGGGAATGTAGGTCTAGGAGCCCTCCTCTCAGCGCTTGCGCAGACGGAATCACAGGCAATCCTGTTCTTCCCGCTCGTCATCCTTCCCTCGGTCCTTCTTTCAGGGATGATGTGGCCGCTGCAAGCGATCCCGAAGCTCCTCCGGCCCATCTCCTACCTTATTCCACTTACGTATTCCAATCGCCTGTTGCGGGCGGTGATGGTCAAAGGCCTACTCCCGTGGCAGGAGCCGGTCGGATTTGCTGGCATACTTCTATTCGTACTACTAACAATTCTTTCGGCAACCTTCGTCCTTCGTCAAAGCGCGCGCGAGTAACAACAAGCTGCCACTCTTGGTGCTTCGAGGGAGATTCCAGGCTACCTTGTCTGAGCGATTACCCATTTCTTTGTCCCTACTCAGCATGATACGCTTGTGGCGTCCACAACAGACTCTGGACGCGTGGTCTGATATACTGAGCAGGTAGCTCACGATACACAGAAAAACGCTTCAAGCGACAGCGAGAACCAGAAGAGAAAACCGAGCGGGTGAACTATCGCTTTGGGTATTAGGAGGGGGTTACGTACTCCAATGTCGTGGTCCGGCGGTATGACAGAAGCTTCTTGGTGGGGTTCCAGTAGCAGTGCATGTTGATGCATGTTCGATGAACGAAGAGGAGGCGCACCATGAAGAGGGTTGTGATAGTCGTTATTCTGCTGTCCGTACTTCTGCCAATGGGAATCGTAGAGGGCAGCTCGGCAACAGAACCACTGGTGTTTTCTGTATTGTATAATGAGCGGGATGCAACCCCTTTCCAAGAGGATTGGCTCATTCTTGACGAATACGCAGCGAGACGGAATGTCATCCTAGACGTTCAACTCGGGGATGATGAAGATTATGAACATGCAATCATCCGAGCCATCGAATCAGGGAACATACCGGACATCATCCTCAAAGTCTGGCCAGATACAATCGAGAGCTATACAGCCAGTGGTGTGTTGCTAGCGTTCAGTGACTACGAGTATCTAATGCCACACTTCACAGCCTACATAGAAGAGCATGATCTGGATCGCGAGTTGGACAAACTCCGGCTAGAGAATCGCAAATACTACATTCTTCCCGGCTATCAGTGGCCAATCCAAGTGCAACAATGGATCTACAGGCGTGATCTCTTCGAAGCGCATGATCTAGGTATTCCGGATACGTATGAGGAACTGTTCGCTTCCCTAGTATTTCTGAAGAACATCTACCCTTATACAACTCCTATTACCGCCTGTTGGGGCGGCGCTCATCTACTGGCCATGATGGGAGCAGGTTACGGAATACCTGCAGGATGGGCTGGCACAAGAGATTACGATCCCGAACAAGACCGTTGGCGATTCTCTCCCTCTACCGAGAACTACAGAGAGCTCTATAGCTTTCTCAATCGTTGCTATCAAGCTGGCACTCTGGATCCAAAGATCTTCACGCAAAGCGATGCCGAGTACTATGCCAAGATACTAGATGGTAGGGCCTTGGTAACCATATCGTGGATTACATCTGGATTCACTTCTTGGAATGAGACGCTTCAAGAGAGCGGTTTTGCAGACGGCGAGTGGGCTCCTCTGCCCGTGCCAGAGAGCACAATGGGGATAAGAGCGCTCCCCGCCGTAGACCCATTCAGGAAAGGGGTGGTAGTGCCATCACGCGTAGTCAACGAGCCCTACTTCGAAGATCTTCTTCGCTTCCTTGATTGGGCAATCTACTCTGAAGAGGGTATGACCTTAACTACGTGGGGAGTTGACGGCATCACGTTTGAGCAAACGCCCAACGGGAAGTCCTTCCTTCCGCAGATCCAAACAACGATCAATCCTGATGGAGTCGCTGATATGACAGAAGAGTATGGTCTCGCAACGCTATTTGATCTGAATGAGAACGAGGAATTTGAAGACTACAAGAAGCCTGCTGAAATCGTCGAATTCCTGGAAAGATCGCTAGAGGAGGGAGAGACAGCGGAGATGCCGCCGCAGCTCAGATTGAGCTCGAACGCTCTTGAAGCAATTAGCACGATCAGCGGAACTATTGAAGCGTATGCGGCTGAAGCCAGTCACGACTTCATCACAGGCCACCTTAACATCAATACGGATTGGGACAACTACATCCATGGGCTGGAGCAAAGAGGATATCTAACGTTGGAGGCAATATGGAACGCTGCTTGGGAAGAACAAGATGAGTAGGGACATCAAGAAGTCGGAGCGATTGTGTGCGAGAAAGGTTCTGACGCACTTCGCGGCCAATGGCGATACTCTCTTGCGTGGAGCGGTGCTCTCCTGATGGTGCGGCTCAAGCTAGGGATCAATCAATCGCAAAGAGGCCTCTTGTTGAATGTCGCCATCTTGACGTTGCTCAGCATTTGCCTGATTGCTCTTTCGCTTCACCTATGGAAGCTTCAGGAATCAAAAAACCTAACTCAGATCTGGGCAACTGCAGAATCAAAGGCGAGATCCTACGCGAGAGAAACCGAAACTCGATACAACAAAATGTCCCAAGCGCTCACGAGACTAGCATCTAGAGGTAGCCCTCGGGATGAAACAGGCATGGCCAACTGGGAAGAAGATGCGGCATTCTACATCCAAGCCTTTGAGGGATTTCGAAGCATTGCCTGGGTCGATGCCGCCTTCCTCATTCGGCAGATTGTGCCAATCCAGGGCAATGAAACGCATCTAGGGAAGAGCGCCAGTCGCATTGAGAGATTGCCAGCGGATGTCCATCAGTGGTTGCCGATTGTTCATGATGGGAAGCTCGAAGGATTTGTGTTTGCGATGATCGATATCGCTTCGTTTCTCTCGCCCGTTCTACGGGAAATTGATGGCCACTACATGCTGCAGCTTTCTGATGAAGGCCTGTTGGTTTTCGAAAGCGAGAACTGGGAGAGCCCTTCTGAGGAGACTCTGCTCTACGAGACGATAACCCTGCAAGACACAACTGTTTTGAAGATGGCTTTCGCCCCCGCAGCAGCGTTGCTGCAATCCGGCGCTGCGGATGCTAGACGAACGCTTGCAGTGGCTCTCTTTCTCTCATCCATTGTCATAACTGCAGTCTACTTCGCTCGAAGCTACAGAGCCATGGCAAGGCTGAATCAGCACCGGTACCGTAATCTATTCGAGGCTTCGCAGGATGCCATCTTCATTACCGATCTGGAGGGCAAGTACCAAGATGCGAATCCAGCCGCCACGCGCATGGTCGGCTATTCGCTGGCAGAACTGCAAGGTATGGCTGCGTCTGATTTGAGATTATCACGGGATGAAACATCTCCTGATGTACTCTTGCGTATGCGGACGGGGGGAGGCATGCAGGAGTTGTCTCTGCGTGGCAAAGAGGGGCAGGCGATCCCCGTGGAGTTGATGATGTCCCCAATCGTAGAAGGAGGGACTCAGAAGCGCGTATTAGGTATCGCTCGGGACGTCAGCGAGCGCGTTCGGGCAGAGGAGACTAGGCTCGCAATGGAATCCTCTCTACGACAGAGCCAGAAACTTGAATCGCTCGGAACGTTAGCAAGCGGCGCCGCACACGAGATCAATAATCCGCTGATGGGAATGATCAACTATGCTGTTCTGATTGCCGACAAGGTTGAAGAAGGTAGTCCCGTGAAGGCGTACTCCCAGGTCATCATCAAAGAAGGCGACCGAATCGCGAAGATTGTCCGCAACCTCCTCTCGTTCTCTCGCCAAGACAAAGAGACCCACAGCCCAGCTGCTCTGAAAGACATCATTGACAACTCGCTTTCTCTGGTTGGGTCGACCTTGCGGAAGGATCAGATCACTGTAGAGCAAAGTGTCCCTGAGGATCTGCCTCAGGTGAAGTGCCGCAGCCAACAGATCGAGCAAGTCATCATCAATCTTCTCACCAACGCCCACTATGCCCTCAATGTGCGATATCCAGAATACGACGAAGACAAGATCATTCGCATCACAGCGCGTACGTTCGAGAAGGACGGAGAAGATTGGATCAGGACAACGATCGAGGATCATGGAGCTGAAATCCCAGAAGACGTAGCGCCACGAATCTTCGACCCCTTCTTCACGACCAAGCCAAGAGATGAAGGAACCGGGTTGGGCCTATCCGTAAGCTACGGCATCATAAAGGAGCATCATGGGGAGTTGACGGTGGAGAGTAAGCCGGGGGAATATACGCGGTTCCACATGGATCTTCGGATCAACAATGGCTAGAGCCACAGAAAGAATCAAGAAGAGGCAGTGTAGCTTGGCTAAGCAGGTGAGTCTATGGCACGTGTACTGACTGTCGATGATGAGCAAAGCATACGTACCAGTCTAGGCACGTTTGTTGAGGAAGATAGCAATTACAGCATAAATCTTGAGCAAGCTCACTCGCCTGATGGAGGTTGAGTTCAACTTGATACAGAGCTATCCTCAAGTTTCCTACGACCTTCTGAAACGTATCCGCTTCCAGTGGCCCGTTGCGCAGATCGTTCTTCAGCACAACGAGCGGCCTGATGGGTCGGGGCACCCGAACGGACTGAAGGGGGACGACATACTGCTTGAAGCGCGCGTCATCGCCGTGGCTGACGTGGTTGAGGCAATGTTCTCGAACCTGCCATATAGGCCTGCACTTGGGATTGACAACGCACTGGACGAAATCTCGATGAATAGGAGGTCAAAGTACGACGCCAATGCCGTGGATGCATGCCTCAAGTTGTTCGGTGAAGGTGACTTCAGATTCGAGAAGTAGCCTATCTGATGGATTCCGCCCTCTTTGTCTTAGCAACCCCTGCCTGGGTAGGATTCACCGTCAACCTTCTCGTCGCATCACATGCTGATCGTTTGGGTGCTGAAGTTGTTCCTTTGAGTTGCCAGTGTGAATTGCAGCTTCCTATGCGTTATGATGCACCGCCCGTCATCATGCAAATGAACGGAGCAAATCAGGCGAGGGTGAGAAAGTGATGGACTTTGATCACAGCTTGCAGGCGTTACTTACTGGGAACAACGTTGTCAACAACCCAATCCGACAATCACTAATCGAAGATGCGGTCAAGAACAAAGAAGCCTTGGTAAGCGCTTGCGGGGCGCTCGCCACATGGACACCAGTGGAATCTACCGGACGCAGTCCGCTCGACACGCTAACCGTTCGCCGTGCGGAGAGCGAAGCCGACATAGACTGGGATTCGCCAAACAACATCCCGATAGACGAAGAGACGTTCGACATGGTTATCGAGGATGCGTTCGCCACGCTCAATGGCAAGGATAGGCTCTACATCACCGACCGTGTTCTTGGGGCTGATTCCTCCTACGCCCTAACTGTTAAGACGATCAGCGATCAGTCGCTCAGCGCTCTGTTCACCGATAACATGTTCCGACCCATTCCAGCCGACATCGCAAAGAGTGTCTTTGCCGATCGCCCATTCACCATGCTGGTTCTCCCCTACGACAAGCTTGATCCCAAAAAGTATGAAGGCCGCCTGCGCATTGACCCGCGCATCGGGGGGACATCGACGATGGTCATCGGGATGGACTTCGATCGGAGGATCGGCGTCGTCTACGGCTCGGCCTACGGAGGCTCGGTGAAGAAGCTGATGTTCACCGTGATGAACTACCTGCTCCCCGGAGAGGGAATCCTTCCATTGCACTGCTCGGCAAACGAGGGAAAGGATGGAGATTCCGCGCTTCTTCTAGGGCTTTCCGGAACAGGAAAGACCACCCTCTCCGCCGATCCCCGCCGCGCCCTGCTGGGTGATGATGAGCATGGCTGGAGCGATGACGGTATCGCCAACTTCGAGAACGGCTGCTACGCCAAGCTAATCGACCTGGACCCGCAGAAGGAACCCGAGATCTACCACGCGGTAATGCACAAGGATGACTATCGCAAGCACGGATCGATCGTGGAGAACGCGATGTTCTATCCCAATGGGGAGTTTGATCTGTACGACGATCGTCTCACTCCCAACTCGCGCGCGTCCTACCCGCTGTACTACTTATCAAACATCAAGGATTTATCCACCGCAGGACACCCAAAGACGATCCTCTTTCTCACCGCCGATGCCAACGGAGTTATCCCGCCAGTCTCCAAACTGACCAAGGAGCAGGCGATGCTCTGGTTCCTGATGGGCTACACAAGCAAGCTCGCTGGGACGGAGACTGGAATCGTCGAACCAAAGACGGTTTTCTCCCGCTTCTTCGGGGAGCCGTTCATGCCACGCAACCCGGATGTGTACGCGCGCATGCTGGGAGAAAAGATGGAAGAGCACGGAACAACCGTCTACCTCGTGAATACTGGCTGGTCCGGCGGTCCGTACGGAGTGGCAAAGCGGATGGACATCAACCTTACGCGCGCGATGGTCCATGCTGCGCTGACTGGCGAGCTTGCTGATGTGCAGTACGATGAAAACGAGGTTTTTCACGTTCTCGTCCCACAAATCTGCCCCGATGTCCCATCAGAGATCCTCAACCCGAGGAACACGTGGCAGGACAAGGCCGCCTACGACGCGCGCGCTGCAAAGCTCGCCCGTGAATTCGCTGCTCACTTCGACAAAGCCTACGGGAACAAGGGCATCGACAAAGCGATCGTCCGTCAGTGTCCGGGAAAATAGAGAAGAACCGCACGATTCTAAGGCGGCAAGTGGTCCACAATCACGCTTGCCGTCTCACTTGTGTCTTGTCACTCTATTCCCACTATAGAATACTAAGCGTGAGAGCCGACAGATAGACGGACTGTCTTGAGTGGCTACGAGAAGGCCCCTCGTCCCGTCGAGTATTCTGTTGGATCCATGCCATAATTATCGACCTCCTGGCACATCGAGATGTTGGACTTGACTTACGGTCTGAATTTGATACCATAAAAGGGCTGAGAGGAGGGCAATCATGAACATTTCGACAGATATCAAGTCGGTGACATATCTCAAGTCAAAGGCCGCTGATCTTCTGAAACAGATCAATGAGACCGGTCGCCCTGTAGTCATTACGCAGAACGGGGAACCAAGAGCAGTCCTGCAGGATCCAAAGAGTTATGACAACATGCGAAATGCCATAGGAATCCTAAAGCTTCTCTCGCAGGGCGAAGAAGATATCAAGAACGGCCGATCTAGGCCTCAGAAAGACGTCTTTGAGCGGATAGGAAAGTCGCTGACGGACAAATGAGCGAGAAGTACGAGGTAACTTGGGCTACGGCTGCCGAGGATGATTTGGCTGGCATTATGATGTTCGTAGCCAATGACAGCCCCGTGAGTGCAATAAGAATACTGCGCAAAATCAAGCAAGCCTCATTGCAGCTCTGTCATCTCCCCGAGCGTGGTCGTATCGTACCAGAATTGCAGGAGCAAGGGATTCTGCAGTATCGTGAATTGGTCGTTTCTCCTTGGCGAATCATGTATAGAATTGTTGGACTGAATGTGTTCGTTCTGTCTGTATTGGATTCACGAAGGAATGTGGAGGACATTCTTCTGGAGCGGCTAACAAGGTCAGCGTAGACTGTGCAGCGTGAGGATCGACCGTGCCGAGGAGCCTTCATGAAGATCGAATATGAGCCGATAGGCGTGATCCACAGCCCGTTTCAATCAACGGAAGGCATGCCAATACAACCCGCCGGGGCAGAAGGGATCACGGGCACGGTTGAGGTGTTCAGCAAGTTTGTTCCGGGCCTGAAGGACCTCGACGGGTTCTCGCATGTCATCCTGATCTACCACTTCCATCGAAGTTCCGGGTTCGATCTCCACGTTGCCCCGTTTATGGATAGAGTCCAGCACGGCGTTTTCGCCACACGCGCCCCACGGCGCCCGAACCCGATCGGGCTGTCGGTGGTTAGATTGGTCAGAATCGATGACTCGACCCTTCACGTTGAGAACATCGACATCCTCGATGGCACGCCACTCCTCGACATCAAACCCTATGTGCCCGATTTTGATTATCATCAGGTGACGCGCTTTGGCTGGCTTGAGCAGGCGCGTGGTCGAGTGCGAAAGGAGAAATCGGACGACAGGTTCACGTAGGAGGCTTCCGATCGAGGTAGACGCTTTGACCAGAGAAACTCGCTTAGGAACGATCAGTGGCTTCATCGCAATCGTTTTATGGAGCACAACAGTGGCCCTTGCGCGCAGCATCTCAGAACAACTCGGTCCGATGACCGCGGCAGCAGGCATCTACACCGTAAGCGGGGCGATCGCTCTCGTCCAGCTATTGCGCTCAGGAAAGAGGCAACAACAGATCCGCCAAATTCCGCTCAAGTACCTCATTGTGTGTGGTATACCGTTTCTGATCTACATGATTGCACTCTTCCTGGCGATTGGCTACGCCAGTAATCACCAGCAGGTACTCGAAGTTGGACTCGTAAACTACCTGTGGCCAACGCTGACGATCCTCCTTTCGCTCGTCATCCTCAAGAGAAGAGCGAACCTGCTCCTCATCCCTGGAACGATCCTTGCCTTGGTCGGTATCTTCCTGGTGTTGACGCAGGGGACGCATGTCTCGTGGCAGTCTATTCTGGGAAACCTGTCGGCCAATCCGGTTGCCTACGCTTTGGGATTGATCGCTGCCGTCTCGTGGGCCGTATACTCCAACCTCACCCGGCGTTGGGCAGGCGATAAGAGACAGGGGATGGTCGACCTATTCCTGCCGATCACGGCCGTCATTCTCATCGTCATCGCACTTCCTACCGAGAGCGGGCATGCGTAGAGCGTGAGATCGTTTCTTGAAGTGGGATTCCTCGGAACGGTGACTTACGTCGGCCTACTGGTCGTGGGACACTTCCATGCGCAGGGGAAACTTCACCCTGGTTACTGCTGCTTCTTACCTGACACCGTTCTTCTCCACCGTGGTAGCCAGCCTTTACCTGCATGTAACGCCAACGGCGAATCTGTGGATAGGGTGTGGCGTGCTCGTGGTGGGATCTTTGATCAGTTGGGCTTCGATTGGGGCACTGCGGGATGCCTCTGGCAACGAGTGATGAGAGAAGAGCATCCTCTCGCCAAGGCGCAGAGGTTTGTCTGTCGCCGCGTTCTGACAGACAGGGCGCGGAGAACACAGTGACGCGTAATGAGTGAAGAGTAACGAGGCGGGCAAGGAAATCGTGCGCCTTGAGCTGATTGTTGATTGCTGACCGCTGGGAACTGATGCTTTCTTTGCGGCTTGAGCGAGCATGGCTAGCAGGCGAGAGAAGAGCCTTCCATAATTTGCGGTCAAGAGATCGTTGTGCACCCAAACAGTGAATACCAGGAACAAAGAGGCTCCCGAATTCTGACACACCGGCTGTCTTGATAACAGTCGGCTATCTGGTTGACCGTTGTTGTGAGACGAATTAGACTACGAAACATGCCCGTCACCTTTAGAACATGGTCGTGAACCCCGAAGTCTCAAGAGCACACTTTGATAAAAAGCGGGAAAATGATTAAACTTTCTGAAGATGCTGTGCAGCAATAAGCTATCAAACTTCAGTATTTCCCTGTTAATAATTTAAAAGAAGCCTGTAAGTTTTATGTTGTAGGAGGATGTCATTGAAAGTAAAGAATATTGCCATTATTAGTCATGTCGATCATGGCAAGACAACGCTTGTTGACTGCTTATTGAGGTTTTCGGGTACGCTTAGAGATACAAGCGATAGGCTTCTTGACAGCAACGATCTTGAGAAGGAAAAGGGCATGACCATACTGTCAAAGGTTGCGTCCGTTTCATATAAAGATTATAAGATCAATATAGTTGACACACCTGGGCATGCTGATTTTGGCGGAGAAGTTGAGCGCATAATGAATATGGTTGACGGTGTTTTTCTCCTTGTCGATGCGGCCGAGGGGCCAATGCCGCAGACAAAGTTCCTGCTGTCGAAAGTCTTAGAATATGGGTTTTGCCCTATTGTGGTTATCAACAAAATTGATAGAAAGGATGCGACACCCGACACTGTTGCTGGGCAAGTGTTCGATCTTTTCTACAACCTAGGAGCAAACGCGAAACAGCTCGATTTTCCGCTGCTTTACGCATCGGCCAAACAAGGTTATGCTATAAAAGAATTGTCTGATGAAAAAAAGGATTTTACACCATTCTTCAAAGCCATTCTTAAGTATGTCAATGATCCCAAGGGCAGCAGCGACAAGCCACTCCAAGTGCAGGTAAGCCTTATAGATTACGACGACTATCTTGGAAGACTTGGCATTGGAAGAGTCGTCAATGGCGAGATTAGAACCAACGACGCCGTTCTTACAGTTTATCCCGACGGCAAGAACGAAAATGCCAAGATAATGAAACTCTATGGCTTTACGGGCAATAGAAGAGTTCCTATCGACTATGCAAGCTCTGGCGACATAATAGCGGTCAGCGGAATCAGCAATATTGATGTTGGCGTAACCTTGACAGACAAGGAGCATCCCGCTCCACTTCCACCTCTCCATATTGATGAACCTACAATGTCGGCTATTTTTTCCGTAAATGATAGCCCTTTTGCAGGCAAAGAGGGTAAATATGTTACCGTGAGCAAGCTAAAAGAACGGCTTATAAAAGAATCGCGATCTAACGTTAGTATCATATATAGGGAAGCGGGGACAGGCAAGTTTGAGATTGTTGCGCGAGGAGAGCTGCAGCTTGCTATTATTATGGAGGAGATGAGGAGGGAGGGCTACGAATTTTCTGTTTCTGCTCCTAAGGTCATCTTCAAATATGAAAGCGGCAAGAGGTTTGAGCCCATACTCAGCTTTACGGCTGAAGTAGCTCCGATTTATGTGGGAACGGTCATTGAAAAGCTATCTCAAAGAAGAGCATCTATAGATAGTATCGACCAGCTCTCAAACAATTTATCGAGAATATCAGGAACCGTTCCTACAAGAGGATCGCTCGGATATCACCAACAGTTTTTAACTGATACACATGGGGAGGGTGTTATAGCATTCACGTTCAAGGAATATGGCGAACATAGAGGTGATATAAAAGCAAAAAAGTTTAATTCCCTCTCTGCTTTTGAGACTGGGAAAGTTACTGCATATGCTTTGAACAATCTCTCCAAGCGAGGTGAATTTTATGTAGCTCCAGGTGAGAGTGTTTACGGCGGACAGGTGGTGGGCTTTACACCCCTCGCTCATGACATGGATATAAACGTTTGTAAAAAGAAGAATCTGACAAATATGCGTGCTGCCGCTGCGGACAAAACGGTTGTAATTAAACCGCCTGTAAGAATCAGCCTTGAAAAGGCAATTGAACTTGTTACGGACGACCAATTGATAGAAATAACACCTAAATCTGTCCGCTTGCACTTTAGATTGTTAAGTGAGAATGAACGAAAGAAATATTCAAGAGGACAGGAATGGCGTGGGCAAACTGTCCGACCGTGATGTGAGCGATAAGACGATCGCAGTTATGAGGGAGAACATATGCGTCAAGTGCAATCTACCATTGCACTTTGCACGTGATTGGCCCTGTGAAATACCGTAATTGGACCTATTTTACGGAGTGAGCTTAGCGTTTCGTCAAGCAGAATGTTCACTTGACGAGCTTGGGAAGCTTGAGAGTCTTGTTTCGTGCATTCAGTCTCGCGCTGCTCTCCCGGATTCGTTGTAGAAATATAGGAATAGGATTCCGTGAAATCTCAGTCCGCCCCAAGTCATCTCAGTCAGTGTCGGTAAACGTTCCCTCGCTGACCAACCTTGACCACAACGACGACCCAGGCATCATCTTGAACCTCATAAATGATGCGGTAGGTGTTGGCAACGCTTGGAAATTGACCCTTTCACCGTTTAGTTCTTGACCCACTCCTTGGCTGTCCACACTGTACCATGAGGCACACTTCCTCGTGCACCTTCGCCCGTTTAAGCGCCACAGTCACTCCTCCTTCCTCCTTTGGCTCATGCGGTACGACGGTCCCTTGGTCGTCAGAATGCGCGCTCGGTAAGCAAGCCGGTCCAACAGAGCTGTGGTCAGCTTCTCATCACCCAACACTTGCACCCACTCTGAGAAGGCGAGGTTAGTGGTAACGATGGTCAACTTGCGCTCATGACGTTCCGAGAGCAGGTTGAACAACAGCTCTCCCCCAGCACGGTCAAACGGGACAAACCCAAACTCATCCACAATCCTTGGAAGTGGGTGTTCTACCTTTTGTGTCTTGATCTGTCCGTAGCGATCTGCGATGGATCCACCTGCACTTGGTGGTCCGAGACCCTCTTCCATGCACGTTGTAGTGCATGGATTCTTCATTCATGAAAAGGGATTTCTCGGGACGGTGACCTACGTCGCCTACTGGTCGTGGGACACTTCCATGCGCAGGGGAGACTTTGCATTAGTAACTGCCGCCTCCTACCTAACGCCGTTCTTCTCCACCGTGGTAGCCAGCCTTTACCTGCATGTAACGCCAACGGCGAATCTGTGGATAGGGTGTGGCGTGCTCGTCCTGGGATCACTGCTCAGTTGGATGTCAACTGCGGCACGCACTGGATCAATCAACAACGGTTGATCCGGTAGGCGAGCGCTGGCTCAACTGTCAAGAGCTGCACGGATGAAGGCCTAAGCGGGGAGGCGATGATTCCGATAAGATGATCGGGAAAGATGATCGAAGCAGGAAAGAATAGGGAGGAAGTACGATGCAACTTGCAGGAACGTGGGAAAACGAGCACGGCTCGATCATGGAGATCACTGTAGAAGATGGGCACATCGAGGGGATGTACAGTTCACACACCGGCGATACTGGAACGTACCGCGTAGTGGGATTGGCGGACCCAGAGCCGGAGACTGGGAGTCAGACGTTCGCCTTTGTAATCAACTGGCGTTCTTTGGACAGTCATGCTGTTGAATCCGGAGGCCACTTGGTATCAGCGTTCGTCGGCCAGCTGCAGGTGGCCGATGGGGAGGAAACCCTGACCACCACGTGGCTGCTGACGAAGCCTACCACGCCGGAGGAAAACTGGACATCCACGCTGGTCGATAAGTCAATCTTCAAGCGTCGAGATAGACACAACCGTGGATGACAAATCTCTCACACTAAGGGCGAAAGCTCTCCTGGAGTGACTTCTTGGCCTTCTCTATTTGTACATGTACTGCAGATGGGGCAGTACCTCCGCGTCCGGAGTGGGCAGCAACCGAGCGCCCAAAGTCGAAGACTGCGTACACGTCACCGGAGAACGCCGGGTCGATCCGCTTGTACTCGGAGAGGGAAAGCTCCTTTAGCGAGCAATTCTGCTCCTCAGCCCGCTTCACCGCCTCGCCGACCAAATGGTGACTCCGCCGGAACGGGACTCCCTTACCCACCAGGTAGTCAGCGATGTCCGTGGCGAGCATCCCGTCGTCCAGGGCGGCAAAGATCGCTTCTTTGTGCAGTTTCAGCGTGCTGATTACTCCGAAGGCAACCGGAAGCTCCGCCTTCAATGTGTCGATTGCATCAAACAGGGCCTCCTTATCTTCCTGCAGATCCTTGTTGTAAGTGGAAGGAAGGCCTTTAAGCGCCATCAGTAGTCCAAGCAGGTGTCCTGCCATTCGCCCACTCTTGCCGCGCATTAGCTCAAGCGCATCCGGGTTCTTCTTCTGCGGCATCAGGCTGGACCCGGTGGAGTAGGCGTCGTCCAGCTCAACGAACCCGAACTCGCGGGTCGACCACAGAATGAGGTCCTCTGCTAGCTGGCTCAAGTGGACCTGCACCAGTGCGGCCCAGGCGAGAAACTCAACGACATAGTCCCGATCGTTCACTGCATCTACGCTGTTCTCGCTCACCTTACAGAATCCAAGTTCACCAGCCAACCACTCTCGATCGATCCCGAATGAGTTCCCAGCGATCGCCCCCGATCCCAATGGCAAAACAGAGGCACCGACTGCTACGCCAGACAGGCGTTCGAGATCGCGCTCAAGTTTCCAGAAGTAGGAGAGGATCCAATGGCTGAACAGGATTGGCTGCGCGTGCTGCATGTGCGTGTACCCAGGCATGATCACGTCGATCTCCTCCTCCGCCTTTTCTACAATCTCTGCTTCCAGATCCTTAAGCTGTCTACCCAACACCGCGATCTCATCCAGAAGGTAGAGGCGAAGGTCGGTTGCTACCTGGTCGTTGCGGGAGCGGCCGGTGTGTAGCTTTCCCGCCACTGGTCCCACAAGCTCCTCCAACCGCCGCTCGACCGCGGTGTGGATGTCTTCATCCCCGGGTGTCTCCTGAAACACACCATCCGCGAACTCAGCAAGTACCCGGTTCAACCCCTCGATGAGCAGGGCGCGCTCATCCGCTTCAATCACTCCCGCCTTCTGAAGCGCCGCCGCGTAGGCGGCGCTTCCCCGGATGTCAGCTTGGTACAACCGCTGATCAAAGCGAAACGAGTCATTCAGTTGACGCATCGCCACGCTCGGCTCGCCACTGAATCTGCCTCCCCACAGCGTCATTTCGCCTCCACAGTCACGGGCTCGCCGACACTTTGCTCCATATCGATAAGCGCCTTAACCTTGAGCGGAAGGCCAAATAAGTGAATGAACCCGGTCGCATCGGCCTGGTCGTAAACATTATCGGAACCAAACGTAGCAAACTCCTCCTGGTACAGACTGTACGGCGACTTACGCCCGACCACGGTGCAGCTCCCCTTGTACAGCTTCACCTTCACGGTACCGGTCACCGTGTCCTGAGTCTTGTCGACGAACGCATCCAGCGCCTCGTGCAGTGGGGTGAACCACTGGCCGTTGTAGACCAAATCGGCGTACTTTGCTGCCACTAGTTCTTTGTAGTGTGCGGTCTCCTTGTCCAGGCAGATACTCTCCAGCGCTTGGTGAGCTGCGTAGAGGATGGTGCCTCCCGGTGTCTCGTACACCCCGCGCGATTTCATCCCCACTAGTCGATTCTCCACGATATCGATTCGTCCAACTCCGTGTGCGCCACCAACGGTGTTGAGGTACGTGAGGAGCTCGACTGGGCCCATTGAATTTCCGTCGATTCCTACCGGTACACCCGCTTGAAAATCGATCTCAAGGTACAGAGGAGAGTCGGGAGCCTCCTCCGGGGAGAGGGATAGCTGGAACATCCCCTCATCTGGCTCGTTCCACGTGTCCTCAAGGATCCCGCCCTCGTGGCTGATGTGCCAGATGTTCCCATCGCGGCTGTACAACGAGTCCTTTGTCATCGCCACGGGAATCCCGTGGGCGTGGGCATAGTCCAAGGCATCCTCTCGCGAGGTGATCGTCCACTTCTCGTCGCGCCACGGGGCGATCACTTCAAGGTGTGGATTGAGCGCTTGAAACGCCAGCTCGAAGCGGACCTGATCGTTTCCCTTTCCGGTGCAGCCGTGCGCAACCGCGTCGGCCCCTTCCTTCTCGGCTATCTCCACCATGTACTTCCCGATCAACGGGCGTGCAAACGATGTGCCAAGAAGATACTTCCCTTCGTAGACCGCACCGGCCTTGAGGGTCGGGAAGACATAGTCGGTGAGGAACTCCTCGGTTAGGTCCATGACATACGCCTTGCTCGCCCCAGTGGCGATCGCCTTCTCTTCCAACCCATTAAGCTCACTTGCGTCCTGGCCGAGGGCAGCGGTGAACGTAATCACCTCACACCCGTAGGTTTCCTTGAGCCAGGTAACGATTATCGATGTATCGAGTCCACCCGAATAAGCTAGAACAACTTTCTTAACATCTTTCATACGTATTCTCCTTCTAGAAATCTTTGATAATTTGATGAAACGAAGTTTGTGTGGTTACAAAAGAAATCGGCCGGGGAAGCCCGACCGTATTACCAAAGATGTCTTCAGAAAGAGCTAAGGTTACGGTGCGGGGTACTTACCCAGCCACCGTCCGTCTACGGGTACAAGCCTTGAAAGTGCATTCTGAATTCATCGTGGAATGAATGTACGACAAATCGCCGCCGCTGTCAAGGGCAAGAGGGTGGGCTCGATTTCCCGAAGGAATTATCAATCACTGTAGCTCTTGTCGACCATCATCTTTGGTTCAAGGTGCGTTCTGAGAGCAATCTCACGAAGGTGTGGGCCCGCATTCCTCGGATTGGCAAATCCCGACAGAACAGTGCTTTGGCCTTTCGGAGACACGGCATCAATCAGTCTCTTTGTTGGCATTTCGCCAACAATCGTAGGTCAACAGCCTACAAGAACAAGGAGCTCCTGCGACCACAATTGCTCAGTACTTCTGCCGCACGCGTGCTTGTACGGGAATGTGAAGCGTTATAAACTACTAACTATGATGTGGAAAGAATTTCGGCAGGCAACGTAACGATGGCAGCTCCACGGGAAGTCATCGTACAACTCGTCTACGAATTGTACGACCTTGCAAACGAGGGAATTTGCATTGTCGAGGAGGTAAAGTAGTGAGCATCGTATTCACAGATGATCAAATCCGGGCGCTGACTCTAGAAGCGAAGCCCCTGCCGCACGATTACAGAAAGCGCTTAAGCCTTCGCCAGAAGCGCGGCCACCGCGAACAAGAATTGACTATTCAGGGCGTGGAAGCGCACGAGTTTCATATCATATTGCGGCAAAGCTCGATTGATCCGTTAAATTTCTCGGCCATCCTCAGTGTGACTGTCCCTGGCACAAATCGTATCTTTCGGCTTCGCCGCTACAATAGCAGAACGCATCAGCATTCTAATCGCCTCGAGGGGTCAGACAGGTTCTATAGCTTTCACATTCATCAGGCAACAGAACGATATCAAGAAGCAGGCTGGGACGAGGACAGCTATGCAGAGCCAACAAAGCGGTTTGCTGATCTTGCCGGTGCAATTGAGTGCATGTTTCAGGACTGTAGGTTTATACTACCTGAAGGAGAGCAGCTCATTCTGTTCGAGGAGAGTTAGGCATGGTCATCGGTGACATCGAGAGGGATTTCCGAGAGAAGGTTTGCGAGAGCGTGTCTCTTCGCCCTGAAGGCGTCGATCGGTATCGCGTCTTCACCCCCTTCGTGTTCGACGATGGTGACCACCTCGCGATGGTTCTCAAACGGGAACAGAACAGTTGGATCTTGTCCGACGAAGGCCATACGCTCATGCATCTGACGTATTCCATCTCCGAGAGCGATCTCCAGCGAGGAACGCGTCAGAAGATCATCACTGACGCTCTGTCTGCTTTCAGTGTACAGGATCGGGAAGGAGAGCTTGTGGCACCAATTAGGGACCGCGAGTATGGGCATGTGCTCTATTCCTTCGTTCAGGCGGTGTTGAAGATCAGCGATGTTACATTCCTTACCCGGGAGCGTGTGCGGTCAACGTTCATGGAGGATTTCCGCTCCTTCATGGTCGAGACCGTACCTGAGAAGCGACGCAAGTTCAATTGGCAGCAATCAGAACATGATCCACAAGGCATGTATCCTGTGGATTGCCGCGTGAATGGCACGAAGCGACCATTGTTCGTTTTTGCTTTGCCTAGTGACTCTAAGACGATGGTTGCAACCATCTCAATCCTTCAATACGAGAAATGGGGACTACCCTTGCGGTCACTTGGTATTTTCGAAGATCAGGAGCAAATTGGACGTAAGGTTCTGGCACGTTTTACTGACGTGTGTGAGAGACAGTTCTCAAGTTTGACTGCAAACAGAGAACGCCTGGCACGGTTCCTTGCTGAGGCTATGCAAACGTAGGTATTAGGAATTCCGGGGATGCATACCATGATTCCTCAACGAGCAGCTTGAAATACGAAACTCGGGGACACAATAGCTATTCGATCTGTGGCTTCCGCTCTTAGGGTTATCCCCTCAAAGGATGCTCAATGATTAATTCCTCGGCGCTGGACATAGATTACCACCAGGTGTATTATGCGCTTATCATGGACGCGGAAGCAAGAGAGCAGAGCAAGGAGGTGAGAGAATGCCAACGACAGGTGAGAAACCCGGCAAGGGTACCTATAAGTGCAACAACTGCGGCACGACAGTGACCCTTGATGATGCAACAGATAAGTTACCTCCTTGCCCGAAGTGCAACGGCACTGAGTTCACGCGCATCTAGGAAACAACGCAAATCCCGGGGTTTACAATCGGACTTTGTGCCGATGATGATGAGACCTTGATCAAGTAAAACGGATATGGGGTCTACCATTGTATTTTACAGATGACGGGCCCACTGTTGTCAAGTAGAATGTCTACTTGACGGGGGTGTGGCTCACGGGGTCCGCAGGCCTGCAAAGGTACTGCTCGGCTTTGAACTGCCGCCCCCG
>Ga0208771_1000290_pt1 | contig 31287 bp, 25 predicted proteins | sample AntAceMetag02UKX_FD_184775 | JGI IMG/M metagenome (GOLD analysis project Ga0208771, IMG submission 184775) | Saline lake microbial communities from Ace Lake, Antarctica - Antarctic Ace Lake Metagenome 02UKX (SPAdes) (version 2) | ecosystem: Environmental > Aquatic > Non-marine Saline and... | reverse complement strand
CCCGGCGTTTCGAGAAAAAATAATAAACTTTCTAAAAAACAGGGAAGAGGACCTGTGCGAGGATTGCCGCAGACGGCTCGTCACAAATCCTCTGAGAATATTTGACTGCAAAAATGAATCCTGCCAGGAGATTATATCCGGAGCGCCCGTAGTCCTGGATTTTATATGCGACCAGTGCGGGGAGCATTTCGCAAAGGTGAAGGAATATCTCGAAATTCTCCATATTCCATTTATAATAAACACGAGGATGGTGCGGGGCCTTGATTACTATACCAGGACAGCTTTTGAGATTACCACGCAGTCGCTGGGAGCGCAAAACGCCGTTACCGGCGGCGGCAGATATGACGGTCTCGTACAGATGCTGGGAGGACCGGACATATCGGGGATAGGATTCGCGATAGGGTTCGATCGACTTATCTCAATGGTACCCGATGGAAATACGGAACATGTGGACCGTCCGAACATCTTCATTGCGGCCCTTGGAGGTGCGGCCCAGGACTTTGCGTTTTCTCTCTGCAACACACTGAGACTGGCCGGTATCAGGACGGAGATGGACTTCTCGGACAGGAGCCTAAAGAGTCAGATGAAACGATCAAATAAACTGAACTGTTCTCATACGCTGATAATAGGTGAAAAGGAGATGGAGGAGGGAGCGGCCCAGCTCAGAAACATGGGGGATGGAACCCAGGGATCCGTTGATATAAATAACACCGACAGCATTGTAACAGGGGTCAGTGATCAGGGGTCAGGGAGTAAGGGAGTAAGGGAGTAAGGCTTTTTAACCCGGAGCTCGCAACACGGAAAGGATTTACAACTTGTCTGAATTTATAACCGAAAATAAGCGGACTCACTATTGTGGCAGCATCGGGGCACAGCACGCGGGTGAGGATGTTGTGCTTATGGGGTGGGTCCACAGGAGAAGAGACCTCGGAGGACTGATCTTTATAGACCTGAGAGACAGAGAGGGAATCGTACAGATCGTCTTCGACCCGGAGAAAAAATCACAGGCGCACGCTCTTGCACACAATATAAGAAGCGAATTTGTGCTGGCAATAAAGGGCCGGGTAGCCCTTCGTCCCGCTGACATGATCAATCCCTCATTGAAAACCGGAGAGGTCGAGATCATAATTGATGAACTTGAGATACTTAATGAATCGGACACACCGCCATTCGTGCTCGACACCGACTGTGATGTGTCCGAAAACCTGCTCCTCAAATACCGTTACCTGGATCTCAGGCGCAGAGATTTACAGCAGAACATTATATTGAGAAGCAGGGTTGCAGCTGAAACAAGAAGTTATCTTCAGAAGAAAGACTTCATCGAGATTGAAACACCCTTTCTGACAAAAAGCACACCCGAAGGGGCGCGTGATTATCTCGTTCCGAGCAGAGTAAGCCCCGGGGCCTTCTATGCCCTTCCACAATCACCACAGCTCTTCAAGCAGCTGCTGATGGTGTCCGGTTTCGACAAATACTATCAGATAGTAAAATGTTTCCGCGATGAAGATCTGAGGGCGGACCGTCAGCCTGAATTTACCCAGATAGACATGGAAATGTCCTTTATATCGGAGAGTGATATCATCAATATTGTTGAAGGTATGATGGCGCAGATCTTCAAGGCATGTCTCCACAGAGAACTGCAGATTCCATTCCCCAGACTTACCTATAAAGAGGCGATCGACAGATATGGAAAGGACAATCCGGACACGCGTTTCTCCCTTGAGCTTGAAGACCTGACGGATATCGCCGGCAAATCAGAATTTCGTGTCTTTTCCGAGGTCGCAAAGAGTGGAGGCTCGGTAAAGGCCCTGCTCCTGGCGGATGGAAAAGCCCTGTCGCGAAAGGGCCTCGACGCCCTTGGAGATTTTGTGGGTAGATATGGAGCGAAGGGGGTCGCATGGGCAAGGGTGAATGAAGATGGATGGACAGGATCAATAGCCAAGTTCTTCAATCAGGAAGAGATAAAACGTATAAACGAAAAAATGGGTGCAGGGCCGGGATCTCTGATACTCTTCGTTGCCGACACCAAAGATGTAGTCAACAACGCTCTCGGTGCCCTGAGGATACACCTTGCGGAAAAGCTGGGACTGATCGACAAGGAGGCTTTCGCCTTCACCTGGATTACTGAATTCCCGATGTTTGAATACAGCAAGACAGAAGAACGGTATATGGCAACCCATCACCCCTTCACATCCCCGGTGACACAGGACATTCCCCTTCTTGAAACCGACCCCGGCAAAGTACGAGCCAGGGCCTACGATCTCGTCCTGAACGGCTCCGAGATTGGCGGAGGGAGCATTCGAATCCACAAATCCGATGTCCAGTCAATGGCCTTCAAAACCCTTGGATTGAGTAAAGATGAGGCAAGAACAAAGTTCGGTTTCCTCCTTGACGCGCTTAAGTATGGCACGCCGCCGCACGGCGGCATAGCATTCGGTCTCGACCGCATGATAATGATAATGGCAGGGGCGGAATCCATAAGGGATGTAATGGCATTCCCGAAGACGCTGAAGGCGACATGTCTCCTGACCGGCGCGCCATCGGAGGTCAGCGCCGAGCAACTCGCCGAGCTGTCCCTGAAAACGATATGATCCTGACACGGCATTCTTTATCGCTTGACAGAAGCCCGGGATATTCATATAAGTGATGTTCGCTTTAGTTGTCACAACATACAGCTAAATCCCATACAACAACGAAGGGGGGTATGGAAATGAAAAGAGGCATATTGTTAACATCTATTCTTGTTTCGGTGGGTCTTGTTTTCTTGGTTTCAGGATGCGCGAAGAAGCAGGTAGTAACCTCGGCACCTGTCGCGGAAGATGTCATCGTGACAGAAGAGGTCATCGTGGTCATTGTTCCCGAAGAGGGAGAATCTGTTTTGATAGAAGCTCTGGAGGAAAAAGTCTTTCTTACCGAGAGCCATGTTGTAAAGAGCGGCGAGTGTCTCTGGTGGATTGCGGAATATGAGGACATATACAACGATCCTTTCATGTGGCCGTTGATTTACAACACAAACAAAGACAAGATAAACAATCCTGATCTTATTTACCCGGGTCAGGCGCTCCTTATACCAAGAAGCGGTTATACGATGGATGAAGTCAGGGAAGCAAGACGCCTGGCCGGAGCACCATGGCCATACACACCACCAGAGGGATCTATGCCACCCGTTGACTAAGCACATTTTTCAACTCTGTATTTACTTATAGAGGGCACAAAAGGTGCCCTCTATTTTTTTGTAAAATTTTTAAAGGATGACAGATCATGACAAAATGGAACCCAGAAAAACACATCTTTGAGCACCAGCATTCGGAATTTTACCAGTGCGACCTGAAGGATGTTGATCAGCCCAATCTGTATAAAACAATATTTCCCTATGATGAGGTATCGAAGATAGATTTCGACAACAGAATCATGTCGATGAAACCGGCTGAAGATATCTTTATAACAGACACCACTTTCAGGGATGGTCAGCAGTCAAGGCCCCCATTTACAGTAGAACAGATACTCAATCTATGGAAAATGCTGAATAAGCTAAGCGGCAAAAGCGGCATTATAAGACAGTCGGAATTCTTTCTTTACACCGATAAAGACAGAGAAGCGTTAGATCGATGTCTTGAGATGGACTTCAGGTACCCGGAGATTACCGGATGGATCAGGGCCAAAAAGGAAGACATCCCCCTGGTCAAAAATGCCAGATTACGGGAGACAGGTATCCTTACATCGGTATCCGATTATCACATCTTTCTTAAACTGGGACTAACGAGGAAAAAAGCCCTGGACGCCTATCTTGGCATAGTTAAATCAATCCTGGACGCCGGCATTATTCCACGATGTCATTTTGAAGATATAACAAGGGCGGATGTCTATGGATTCTGCGTACCGTTCGCCATTGAATTGATGAAGCTCCGGGAAGAAAGCGGTATTGATATCAAGATACGACTCTGCGACACGCTGGGCAACGGGATCAGCTATTCGCAGGCAGCTCTTCCCCGCAGTGTGCCTAAACTGGTGCGCGCGTTCATCGACGACGCCGGTGTTCCCGGACAGCTTCTCGAATGGCACGGTCACAATGATTTCCACAAGGCCCATATAAATGCCACCACCGCCTGGCTATACGGGTGCAGCGGTGCCAATGGAACACTTCTGGGACTCGGTGAGAGAACAGGCAATACCGCCATAGAAGGTCTCATAATGGAGTATATCGGCCTGAGGGGCAATGAATCAGAGATTGATACAACTGTTATAACGGAGATAGCCGATTATTGCGAAGGAGAAATAGGTATAAAGATTCCGAACAATATGCCCTTCGTTGGCTCCGATTTCAATGTCACGAGGGCAGGCGTTCATGTAGACGGACTCATCAAAAATGAGGCGATATACAATATATTCAATACTGAAAAAATACTGAACAGACCGGTGCTGGTGGAGATTACTGACAAATCGGGCAAGGCCGGAATCGCGCAGTGGATGAATATACGCCTTGGCCTGAAGGGAGAGGACGGCATATCAAAAAGACACCCTGGCATCTCAAAAATATACAAGTGGGTAACCAGCGAATATGAAACGGGCAGGGTAACCAGCATCTCTCACGAAGAGATGGAAAAGAAGGTTAGAAAATTCCTCCCGGAACTGTTTATGTCTGATATGGAGAAAATAAAACACAACGCGTCGCAGGCGGCAGTGAAGGTTGTTGAAGAGACTGTCGAACACCTTGAAATGAAGACTATGAAGGCCGATATGCAGGAACCCGTCATGCAGCAGGTGATCGATGAGAATCCTTCCATCCAGTGGGCCTACGTGGTTGATATAAACGGCATTAAGACCACGAAGAATATCACCAGCATAGCCGACAGGGCAAGGTACGAAAATTTCGGTGTGGGAACAGACTATTCGAACAGGGAGTGGTACTATGCCCCCCTACAGTCGGGAAAAGTCCATGTGAGCAGCTTCTACATATCAAGGATGACAGGGGCATTGTGCATAACTGTGTCAGGGCCCATTATGGATGATAATGACGATATTGCCGGCATATTCGGTGTGGATATCAAGTTCGAAGAATGGGCAAACAGGGTGGAGGATATAGCAGAAGCGACAAGACTCGCCCTGAAAGCGGAATACGAGGCGAAAAAAAGAAGGGACAGAGGATAGGAACTTAGCGCACTACCCACTGATCAAAAGGTAATTCTTCCGGCTCAAGATCAGATGGAGCCAGTTCCGCTATGAAACGGGATGGCGCAGTATCCCTGTTCCATCCGCTTCCAGTGCGGTTCACCAGAGGATGGCAGAAGTACAGTTGGTCTTTCGCCCTGGTAGTTGCGACATAGAAAAGTCTTCTTTCTTCATCTTCACCACCGGGTTCCCTCAGCGCACGTGCCAGCGGAATCATACCCTCTGAGCACCAGATCATAAACACCACCGACCATTCAAGACCCTTGGCCTGGTGGATAGAACTCAGGACAACTTTGTAATTATTATCTTCTGTTCTGTAAGGCTCTTCCTCGGTTACACTGGTCATCAACGCGAGATCGCTCAGAAATTCTTCGAGTGAACCGAATCTCGAAGAAAAATTTGATAATTGTTTCAGATCATCTTCACGTGAGGTCGTGTCCCCATATTTTGCCTCTATGTACTCCCTGTAGCCGCCATTCAGTATCGTGCCTGTAATTTCTGTCAGGGAATTAACCACAGATAGTTCCATGATATCTTCCAATATATTCCTGAATCTCCTCATACCGGGCCCGGCGGCCTTTGGAACGCATTCCAGGAACTCATCAGAAAAGACAAACGCGATGGGATCCGCGTGGGAAGATACAAAATTCCATATCCTGCCCGCTGTTACCTCCCCTATCTTGTCGTAAAGTTTCATCACCCGCTTCCACGCGAGTTCATCAAGAGGGTTCGCGGCAATCCTCATGAACGCGGTCACATCCTTTATGTGAGCCTGTTCAAAAAATCTGATTCCGGATCTTATCTCAAAGGGAATGTCCCTCCTGACCAGTTCCATCTGCAATTCCATGGAGTGATAATGGGCCCGGTAGAGTACAGCTATTTCTCTCACAGGCATGCCCTTATCGACCAGTTCAATTATGCGCTGGGCGACAAAATCAGCCTGTTGCAGAACATTCCTGACAGGAACAAAGACGGGTCTGACACCCTTCTTTCTGACCGCCCTAAGCTCCTTTTGAAATTGCCTCGAATTGTTTTCGATGCTCATATTCGCAAAGTGAAGAATTTCCGGTGTGCTCCTGTAGTTGGTCTCGAGCTTGAATATCTTTACGTCCGAGTGCTTTTCGGGAAACCGGATAATATTGGCAAAATTCGCCCCTCTGAAAGAATATATGCTTTGTGAATCGTCCCCTACCACCATCAGATTCTTATGATGACTGGCAAGAAGATCCAGTATCTCCGCCTGGATGATGTTGGTGTCCTGGTATTCATCCACGAGTATATGATGAAATTTCTCCGAATATTCATCCCTTACATCGGGGAACCCGGCCAGCAACTCACACCAGTTGACAAGGATATCATCAAAATCCATTACATTCAGTTCTCTTTTTCTGATCCGGTAACGCAGGGCAACCTTGAGAATATCGGTAATGCAATGAGAAAAGCCGCGATATCTGTTCGCGATTATATCTTCTGGTTTTATTCTGGTATTTGAAGAAAGGCTTATAATATCTCCCAAAACCTTGGGCTTGGGAAAATTTCCATCCGCGGTATGGATTCCAAACTCCTTTATGCACGCATTCAGAAGCTGTCTGGAATCCTCCGAGTCCACAATTGAATAACTCCTCTCGTAACCGAGAAGCCCGGCGTATCTTCTGAGTATGCGGTTTCCCACATGGTGAAAGGTTCCGCCCCACAGCCTCCCCAGATCCACACCCACAAGCGTTTCAACGCGGGAAAGCATGGAGCGAGCGGCCTTGTTTGTAAATGTGGCGAGCAGTATATGTTCCGGCTGGGTCCCCTGCTCTATCAAATGGGCAACCCTGTACGTCAGCGCTCGTGTCTTGCCGCTTCCGGCTCCGGCGATCACGAGAATGGGGCCTCCTTCGGCCTTCACCACCTCAAGTTGTTCGGGGTTGAGTTCTTTTTCGTAGTCAATCACGGCTTCTGCTTACGAGGCAAAACTGCCTGGCCTCAATCCTTGAGACTCTTTTTGATCTCTTCAACAGTATCTTTACTGCTGAAAGAAACAAAATTTCTGAGAAGACCCTTTCCTTCATAAAACCCGATCAGAGGCGCGGTCTTTTCACTGTATGTTTCAAGACGGTTGAGTATTGCCTCTTCCGTCTCATCATCACGCTGGATGACAGGACTGCCGCACTTTTTACACATTCCGTCCGGCGTGGGCGGATTACTCTTGATGTTATATATCTCCTGGCATTCAGGATTGGAGCAGGTCCTCCGCGTGGTAAGACGATCCAGTATGACATCTCTTGGAACCTCAAGATTGGCCACAAAATTTAGAGAAATACCCATCCTGCCCATAAGTTCCTCAAGTGCCTGTGCCTGCGGAATTGTTCTCGGGAAACCATCGAGGATAAATCCCTTTCCGCAATCATCCTCCCGCAGACGAACCTCCATAATCTCCATAATCAGAGAATCCGGAACCAGATCACCGGCATTCATATACTCCTTAGCCTTCTTACCGAGATCGGTTCCATCTTTTACAGCGGCTCGCAAAATATCCCCTGTCGAGACCTGCACAGAACCGTCAATCTCAGAAAGAAGTTTGGCCACGGTGCCCTTTCCGGCCCCGGGCGCGCCCAAAAGTACTATCTTCATATTTAAACCTCCATTAATATATGTCCGGGCACATGACCCGATTAGGTTTCATTAAATCGGGATCGTGTCACCGGATAAACTATAATTTGAATGGGACGTTATATAGGTGAAACCAGCGCCGGGGTCAAGAAAATAGATTTGAGCTGACCAGCGTAAAAGATAATTTATGATTCTGTTGATTTATGGATACAAGAGAATTTACCCGCTAATCCCTGTCTATTCTTTCAATCTTTAATTTATCGTAGGTATCAAGGGGTGGAGTAAAAATAATTACCTTGTTTTCATCTACCATCTTAACCGGCATTCTTACCGACAGGATAGAATACCAGTCGCCGATGTCATTTCCTCTGTCATCTAAAATATCGAATCCGTGCATCATCAAACCACAGTCCCATGCCCTTGACTGCGTATTTTTTACAAGGCGTTTCAGCTTATCAGTCGTAAATTCTCTTTTCTTCCACAAATCTGAGACAAGGATATATCTCTTATCAATACCCATAATGGCATTGGGACAGGAATCGGCACCGCTTATATAGTAATTGAGGTTACTATTCACTATATAGGATTCAAATAGCCCTGTTACTTCTCCGTTCGGCGTTATCCTGCCATATCTTCCGAAAAATTCGCCATGCATGGAACAGGAAGTAAATAATAAGAGAATACAAACAAACCCCAGGATGCGGCTGAATGCTCTGCTCTGAATAGTGCACATTTGATACCCCCCGTAAAGCAGGCTTAACGTGGTGCCTGGGGAGAGAATCGAACTCTCACAGCGCTAAGCACCGAGGGATTTTAAGTCCCTTGCGTCTACCAATTCCGCCACCCAGGCATCCAATGCGTACATCCGACAGAAATCTGGCGAATTCGGCCTTCGGCGCTAATTCACCTTATTCTGCCTGCAATTTCAGAACAGTTACTATTATTTTTACAAAAACATGTCAAGATTATATTAGTCAGAACAAACTGCAAAAATCAAAAATCCCCACAGAGCTGCATCCACTTTCGGAATAAGCGAAGGAACGCACTGCAACAGATCAGCATGACATGGTAGAACCTTATCTGACTGGGTCATAGAGATGTTTCAGCGTTTCCGGCCCGAATATTCCGTTATGGAAACAAGAATGGTAATCAGAAAGGCCTGAATGACAAGGAGGACGCCATCGATCGGTCTCGCGTAACGAAGGGTTATGGCGCTGATACCGAGTGCCGCGCACAAAAAATAGATAAAAAAGACTGCCTTTCTCTTATCGCCGAGTAGCGTATATAATCGATGATGAATGTGATCGGTACCAACATAATCAATCCACTCCTTCACGCTTTTTACCTTGCCGGTTACTATCCTTTCAACGGTAATATAGGCCATATCATATATGAGAACCCAGAAGATCAGCACCGGAGCTGAAAAGGATACGATCCGGCTGCTGTCCGACCAGTCTCCCTTGATGGCCAGAGCAGCAAGCATAAAACCGATAAATGTGCTCCCCGCGTCACCGAGGTATATCGAGGCAGGCCTTTTTAGCCCAGCGTTAAAGGGGAGAAAACCGAGACAGCTTCCCATCATTGCTACGGCAATCCACCCCATAAATGGCTGGCCGGTCTGGAATGCCACCATCCCCATAAACATGGCCATAATCGCGGCAATACCCGATGCCAGCCCATCCATGCCGTCAATAAAATTCATGGCGTTTGTTATCCCGATAATCCAGAGGATCGTAAATAAAACATTCAGCCAGTATCCCCACATGGCATCAGGAAACAGGTTCAATACAATCCCAGAGTGAATCAAAACAAGGACAATGAGAATCTGGACAAACAGTTTTAGTCTGGCCGATACACCACGCCAATCATCCGCCAGTCCCATCAGGGCAACAACAACCCCGCCACAGAGCATAAAAACAACATCTCTTTCCAGAACCATATTTGCCAGAAGGGCGACGCTGAAAGCCACGACGATTGCGACGCCTCCGAGAAGAGGAGTTGGTTTTTCATGAATCTTTCGTCCCCCCGGCACATCAACAATATTTAATTTCAGGGCGACAAGCCGCATTACCGGGGTCAATATGGCTGAAACAGAAAAGGAAAACAACAGGATATAAAGCCATCTCATGCCAAAATCGGTAAAATAAAAGCGAGACCACGGAAGAAGAAGCGCGGCAAGAATAACAAGAGAAGCATACCAGACAATATGTCTGAATGATGTCCTTGAAGAATTTGAATCAAACATCCGTTAGCCTTTCGAGTAACTACTCAGGTTATCAGCTTCAAAGTTCAGAGTTCAGGGCTAGGAAGCAAGAAAACCTTCAGATCTCTTTTCACTTTGAGCTTTCAGCCTTGAGTTCGTTTTTCTCTTTTTACCTTCAGCTTATCCACCATGCCGGCGGCAATCTTGCGCACCTCTTCATCTCTGAGTGACGGATAAAGTGGGATAGATACCGCCCGAGCCATCACTTCCTGCGTAACAGGGTATCCGGACAGGCCAAGATATTCGTGCAGCGGTTTGTACACGGGCCTTCTGCACCCAATTCCCAGCCTCAGCATCTTCTTCATAAATCCAGAGGAATCGTCGAGGGACAAAACATACCTGTAATATATGTGTTCTCTGCCTTCCGGAACTGCAGGAACCGGGAAGAAAACATCTCTCAGTCTTCCGTCATACAGACCGGCGATCTCTTTTCTTCTTTCAATAAAAGATGGAAGCTTCTTTAACTGGCTTATGCCCAGCGCCGCCTGCATATCGGTCATCTTGTAGTTATATCTTAGCGAATAGCCATCTTTTTCATCATAATCACGCAAATCTCTTGCAATCCCGACAAGCCTGTCGTCGTTCGACAGGATCATTCCACCCTCACCGGTTGCAAGCATTTTGGTGGCATAAAAAGAAAATATGGAGCAGACGCCGAAGCTCCCCGTATAACGGCTCTGATATTTCGCCCCTGCAGATTGCGCGCAGTCCTCAATAACAGGAATGCCAAGTGACACAATTTCGTCGATATCTGCCGGAAGGCCGAACATGTGGGGAACAATGATCACCTTTGTCTTTTTTGTTATCCTCTTTTTCAGATTATCAACATCGATATTGAACGTGGACCTGTTAATATCGGCAATAACAGGAACGGCATTTACATACATAATCGCGTTGAGAAGGGCGGAGCAGACATAACTCGGAATAATGACCTCGTCCCCCTCCCCTGCTCCAAGAGCAATCAGTGAAAGATGTAGGGCCGCCGTGCCGGAACTGACGGCAACGCCATTTTTAACACCGATAAAAGATGAGAGGGCATTTTCAAACCCCACCACCTGTTCACCTTGAACAAGATGACCCGATCTCAGGACATCCATAACGCCCCTGTAATCATCGGCATCCAGAGTTGGCTTTGAGTGTACGATCATATTTGCATAACCAATAAAAGCAGTTATATCCCGTGTTTCTTCAAAGAGTAATCCGTGTAATCTGCGAAATCTGTGAATTATACATTCACAAATAGTCTAAGCGGCACAAACCCCTCCGCCAGATGAACCCTTCCCTGGATTCCCCTGAAGACCGCCGTGGATCTCGCGGCATCTACTATGGACAATCCCTCAATATTTGTTTTTGCCACCTGGGATTCGTGGGCCAGCAGCGCGGTCACTTTACCATCTATTGTATTTTCGATATCCACAAACACGGAGGGTAAAAAATTCTGTGTGGTGGGCACCTCATAAAAAAGGACATTTTTTACATATCGTGAAGCGGAGATGGCGGCTTTGCAGAGAGCCCTGTGATCCTGATGGCTATCGTCACCATAATTAACAAAAAAAGCATCGGGTTTTATTTTCTTTAAAAGCTTTTCAATATCAACAACCATATCATTAATACGGGGCGTCAGCTGTGTATCTTCATACTCGCCCCAGACCAGATCCCTGGCCTTTAGAATCTCCGCGGACCTGACCTGTTCCGCCTTTCTTACTTCTATCTCTCCACCTTTTCCACCCATCGTCATAACCATCAGATACAGGTCATCACCTGAATTGGTATATTTCAAAAAATTGCCGGCACAACCAATTTCTATATCATCGGGATGGGGTCCTACGGCAAGAATTTTCATGATTTCCCCCTCAATATCTCAAGACTTCTCTCTCCATGGTTGTAAATCAGATCAACAACCGACATAAATGGCTCAAATGCGCCAAACAACTGGTCGTAAGCGGGATGTTCGTAGTCCTGAAAAGTGACCTCTACGCCACTTCGGGTGTATTTCTCCATATTCATGTATTCCTTCCCACCGCTCCCAGCAAGATATATATCCGCATTAAAATGCTTCGTCAAGGCAATCAGTCTGTCGTCAGGGTCTTCAGGAAACTCATCCAGCTCAGAGGCAACATGGATGGGTGTCGTAATGCCCAGCAACTCCGCAAGTTTTCTCACAACATGTATATTTAATTGAGAAATATACTGCCACTCAAATGAAAATATCTCTTCAAAAAACTCCTCAAGGAAAATCCAGAAGGGGGCCTTTTTGTAATTAGAGAGAATCGCCTGCCTCTGGCGGTGCCGCCATTTATCCCTGTTGTTAATCTCAACCTCGTTTATCAATTGAGGATATTTGTACATAACAGGAACTGTCAGCCACTGCCAGTCATTTGCAGTCTTAATCTTGTTCCTGTTCTGCCATTCATTCTTTTTGAACTGGACATTATCCAGCAGGACAAAAACATCCGCCCTGTCGATCTTATCAAAATAACCGAGCCATGGCAGATACTGCGGTTGATGAACGGAAACAATCATCTTTTATCCCTTAAACTCTACAAAGATCGGATTGGAGACAAGTCTGCCACGGCCGCGCATATCCATTCTGTAATATATCTTCTCGCCGGGCTGAAAATACCTGTCTTCATAATTGATCCGCATGGGCAGTGTTCCTTCAAAAGTTTGAATCAATTCTCCTGATCTTATTAATCGCACTTCCACTTTTCTTTCTGAAGCCTCGGCCGCTGAAAGGGAAATCCTGATTCTAGGGCTGCTTTTTAATGCAATCTCGTCCCCTGAAATGCCCTCATTTTTACCGTCGGGGGAAGACACGGAGAATTCATCCAGCCTTACAAACTGGGGATAGCGCCCCCTGTATGCATACATTTTCCCACTTCGCAGTGCTTCCATCACGCCTTTTCTGCTTTTTTCCCGAACAAAGAAGACAGTCGGAAAATTCCCGAGAATTTCTCCCCCTCCACCCTCACTATGATAATCGGCCGTCGATATTCCCCAAGCTGGCCTGCTTCTTGTCCCCTTACAATATGCGGTCAGAACCCTGTCCCATATATTCCCTGGTTCTGTAACGGTTATGTTGTCCCCGTAAAGAGAGGCAAACCCCGTATAGCCTTCAGATTCCTCCAAAACCTCCGGATAAGGGGGTGTGTCAACCATAATCGGCCCCAACTTTCTGGTTCCAGATGCTGTTTCGGGGTAGTTCCAGAAGGTCAGCCCGCCTCTCGAATCCACATAATCTGTCAGAAGCTGATACGGGGCCATACCCTGATCGCCGTGATACTGGTCAAAGGGAGAACTGCGAAACATATTACTGTTTGCAATGGAGGCAACACACCAAATGAAAATTATGATACCGGCAATCCTGTAAAATCCCCGCCATTTTATCAAGAATACGGCCAGTACAAGAACAACAAAAAATAATAAAACCTCAGGAATCGCCATCTTCAGATATTGTGTAGAGGAACCGTTGTGTAAAATGGGGAGGTTTTCATAGTCTTCCGGGTTTTCCATCCCTATGGTCAGAATTCGTTTTTCATGATCGTGTGCGGTAAGATCTTTTTTAAAATAGCTTCCTGTCCAATAGTAAAATGCAGCAGTTTCAGAGCCTGGGATAATTACCATATCCGGAAACATCTTCTGAACCTTCTTGATTGAATCGAGGTAAGCTTTTGCGCCATTCGTGTTGATAGACGGCAATTCAACTCTCTTTTTTATCAGTTTTCTGAATGGGGAAAGGCCATATTCCATTACCAGCCTGTCGTGGTCATTGATTATCAGAACTTCAAAACCCCTTTTCTTTGCCAGTATCACCAAAGACTCTATATCATTAGCCCCATCGCTGAAAGTAGAACGAAAGTCGATAAGACCGGCGACCTGTTGATAGTCGGTAGCAAAAGCTTCTTTAAAACAAAACACCGAAATGACAACAATAAAGATTACGAACCAAATCATCCTTTTTATACGAATTAAACTCACTAATTAGCCCCTATGCCTTGTATTATTCGTTAAAAAAAATTGATAAGTACAGTAAATTTAAACTCTAATTTTTAATGCCATATTTTGAAACAAGTTTTTTGCATGGAAGATAATTTCACCAAGAACAAAGCCAAAGAGTAAGATAACGAAATATCCAAAAAGAACAATAATTCTAGCAAGTTGATCCCATGGATAACCCGTAAGATGACCTGAAATCATCATTGTATATATTACCCCTATTCCACAAATAACTGGTAAAAGGGAAGTTGAGACAACCGAAGACATTGAAATATGCGAATCAGAACACTTCATACGCGAGATAAGAACAGCAACGGGAAGAATGTATCTACTCGCAATGACCATAACCGTACAACCAATATGTTCTTGTGTAACTGACCCGATAATAAATCTGTCACTCAGATCAATAAGCTTTAAATCAAACGAATTGCCCGGCATAAGGTAAAATATAAATACCACCAAACTCACTACTATACCCTTTGCAACCGGCGGCAATCCTCTCGCTATTGACCAAGCAGCCAGTAGTAGGGGGAAAACGACAATATGAGTTGTGTTATTAATACTGCTTGATGTTCCTAAGCAGAAAAACGTAACCCCAAGCGCCCACCAAACATCTCCTGCCTCAGGTTTTTCAAAACTGGCCAATGCAATTGGTATCAAACATAATAGTAACATAATAGCACGCACTTCCACATCTGCGATCCATTTAACAACCAATATCGCGGGCACAAAACATAACACTCCGATCCATAGAGTTTGAGTCCTCTTGGGGTCAGCACGTAATTTCCACCACAGAAAAGCCATTCCTATAGTCAGAATTACTGCAAACAAAAGCCACCTTTCCGGCAACTCAATAGGACTATAAACATTGTAAAATGTTAGTCTCCTTATCGCAAGACCAATCCACACCGTACAAAAGATTACAATCCAAGCGGGCCTTCGTGAGAGTCCCCACGCTACCAGGGGTATGCTTAAAACCACCCAATTTAGAAGATAATATGGACTGGCAGAAAGAAAAATTCCAGCAAAGACAAAAGTTGAAAGAAATAAGAGAATTATTTCACTGGTATTCACACCCTTTTTGCCAAAAATTCGTAAGTACAATAAAGGAAAAACCACCATAAACAAGAAAGTCATAGTAACCTTGAATGGATGAGCAAAAATAAGGTTGGCACTGAAAGGCAGTTGGCGGGATATATAATCAAATATACCAAGGTATGATAAGATACCAATAAATAAGCAGAGGCCAAGGGTTCCTACGCCAAGCAACATCACCATGGAATGCACATCCCTTCCTTGAGTAGAGTTGCACAAGGCAAGATATACAAAGAGCACCATTGATACTATGGTTGCAAATACCATAAATATGCCACTGGCAAGAGAACCCTTTATTCTCATATCCTCCAAACGCTTTCGGCGAAGTTCATTCAGCGTTAAAGAGGTTGATTCCCCTGCTATATGTCTGGAGAATCCTTTTATTAAAATGGATTTGTCCTTAGCAGACAACTTGATCAAATTCAAGGCTGGCAAGGCAGGGGATTTGTAGAAAGGTGAGACACCTATCAAAACTGAAAGGGTTGGAGCCCAATCTATTTGCAGAATTTTTTTTGGACCACATTTTTTGACACGTGGACCCCATAGAATAAACGGAGTTTCTATCACGGCTGGAGTTCGATCAACATGAAACCCATTGTTATCCATTCCATGTTCGGAAGTAATCAGCACATTATCCAAGTCTGTAGTTAAACCAACAAGCTGACGCACATAATCATCAAGTATTCTAAGCATTTTAAAACTATTAGGTGAAAGCGGCGTCTCAAGATGACCCACAAAATCCAAGGCAACACACTGAACAACAGCAAAATCCCACTTTTCTTTTTTGAGAAAAGTATAAGCATGCTGAAAAAGATAATCTGCATCCTCTCGATATTGACTAAAAAGAAAACGTTTAGGTTTAAATACAGTAAGATCAGTATATTCTCCATATGCTCCACGCAAACAATGAGAACTCAAAATTACTGCTCGTTTATTTTGTTCTATTGCGCGTTTGAAAATGTTATCATAGCTTGACGTTGAACCTTTAAAATCTTCAAATATAGCAAGGGGATGCGCTACTTTCCCAGCAAATATTGCATGATCACCCGCAATTGATAAAGGAGTGGAAACCACCTCAGAGATACCCCAGGCACCACGTGCACGGCAACTGGATATAAACGGCATATAATTACTAAATGCAAAATCCTTACGTAAAGCATCCAAGAGGATCACAAGCGTTCTACTGTGCGGAAGATCTAATGCTGAAATATAATCCCTCTCTTGATGTATTTGCTTTTTATCAGCAAAGAGGTCGTAGCTTGCGTAGACAATGGCAGTGGTAAAAATAAACAGAGAAATAAGAAATAAAAGTGTCTTTTTACGTTTTACACACAGAAAGAAATTCTTTTTATTAATACTTAGAATTTGAGATCTGGAAGACATCATTTTTTAAACCAATGACAATGTTGAGGAGCATAGAATGTCTTTAATTACAGTAAGTTTCAAAGAATCATTATGAAGAAAAAACGTTGTATCACCTACTTCAATGCAACAACTCCCAGTATAACCGGTCAATTTTTTGTACCATTGCATCCGCACTGTAATCAGCTGCTATTTTTTTCCCACATCTCCCCATCTTCTTTCTCATACCAGAACTTTGTATCAACCTGTTAATCCCATCAGCTAATGATCCAACATTCCCCACGGGAACTAGAAAACCGTTTTCACCGTTAACGACAAGATCGGGAATTCCACCTACATCACTTGCCACGATCGGTTTCCCAAGAGCCATGGCCTCGACAAGTACCCGTCCCATTCCCTCATTAAGGGATGGAAGCACAAATATATCAAATACCGACATAACCTCAGCCACATCATCACGCCATCCTAAAAATTTTACATTCTCTTCTATGTCCAACTTAGTGACCATATCTTTGAGCTCATTTAAAAGCTCACCATCGCCCAAAAAAACAAATGTTGTATCCAGCCTGACATCCAAAACTTTACCTGCCGCTTCGATAAGATATCTGTGTCCCTTTACATGCGTGAGCCGGCCAGTCGTGCCAACAACCATATTGTCTTCGGGAATCCCCAGCCTTTTTTTCATCGCCGTGGGGTCAACAGACAGATTGGAGAATCTATTCAGATCGATTCCGCTGTGCACTACTGAAAACTTATCCTTGGGAGCAATATGGAAGTGAAGATGATCGTTTTTTTCCTGCTCGGTCAGCATGACAAGTCTGTCTGTAATAAGCGCAGAAATTTTTTCTAACAGGATAAAAATCCCGGTTTTTAATCTACCAAAATACCCCCAGAATACATGGCCGTGTGGCGTGTGAACAATGATCGGAACTCTTGCAAAAAAAGCCGCCCATCTGCCCAATATTCCAGCCTTGGAAGTATGGGTATGGACAATATCAGGACGCTCATGTCGCAGTATTTTAATCAGGTCAAAAAATGCCTTCAAATCATAGAAAGGTTGGATTCTTCTTACAAGACTGGGAATAGTTATAACCCTGCCCCCCTCCCCTTCAACGTTTCTTAGGCTTTTTTCTACAGCTATGGATTCATCTTCCGCCATGTTTGACTCAATGGAAAGCCCTCTAATCAGGACGACATCATATATATCTCTGTCAAGACCCTTTACAGTTAAAATGATATTCTCGGCAGAGCCACCCTTATCCAGGCGGGTAATGATATGTATGACTTTTATCTTCTCCATTAATAGTGCCTATTCTAATTTGGGTTGCTTAACTATCCGGGTTGTTGACTTTTAAAAGATTAACGCATTCTGCGAAAACTTCGTCAGAAGTTATCAAATCCAGACAAACATAATTCATACAATGTTCGTCCCTGCATGGTTGGCACTGCAATCCTTTATATATCAATCTATACAATTTTTCAGGCATGTAAGGTCTTACAAGATCTGGATCACCAGGACCAAATAATGCTACCAGAGGTGTCCCTGTTGCTGCCCCCATATGCATCGGTCCACTGTCATTTGTTATCAGAAGATTAAGCCGATTAATGATATAAACCAGTTCATTCAGATCCAGTTTACCTGACAGATTTACTGCTTCATTTCTCATCTTTTGTTGAATTTCATTACCGATATTCTCCTCTCCAGGTCCTCCCAATATGATTATTTTAGCACCATATTCATCAATGATCCTGTCTGCTATGATTGAGAAATTATCGGAACTCCATCTCCTGTTTGGCCTATCTCCACCTGGATTTACACCTATAAGTATTTTCTGCACGACACTTGTTTTTTTCAAAAATATATATTCCCACTTCTTCTCACATTTCTTATTCCAAAAAACTTCAATATCCTTTTCATCCTGGACACCTCCGCTCAAAAGAGCAACATCCATCATGGCATCAACCCGGTGCCTTTTCCGAAATGCGCCAGACGGCACCTTATCCGTTAGCGCAAGACCAAAGCCCTTGTTGCTGTGGCCAACCCTGACCCGAGCATTAAGTAAAAGGAATAAGCTGCCCATTTTAATGGCTCCATACAATGAGGAGATTTCAAAAAGGTTTACAGCCATTGCAAATTTCTTTTTCCGGAGTTTAAATAACAGCTTTAAAATATCAAAAATACATCTTTTATTCTTTCGCATTTCCCTGATGGGAAATGCCCAAACATGATCAATATACAGATAATTCTTTGCGATAGGAGCAGCTTCAGAGTTCGTTAAAAGGTGAATATCGGCATCTGGATAACCATTTCTAATAGCCCTGATACTTTTAGAGGCAAGAATGAGGTCTCCTATGCCGGCAATTAGTATAATAAGGATTGACTTTTTTATTTTATCCATCTTAACCATTGAATCTCCGTTCTTAACAGTCCGATCAACCTCTTTTCAATAATGCTCATTCAACTGGAATGTCCAACCAGGTCAGACTGACCGATTACAGGGAGAATATCTTAAGATCAGGAAAATAGGATTTATAGAAGTCCCTGTCTCGAGTAAGGAAAAGTTCTGCCTTAACCATAGCGTGTGCACCTATGAGAAAATCCGTAATAATTCGTTTTCTTTCCCCACCCGACTTTCTATAAACTTTCCATCTTTCCCCTGCAAGAAATGCAACATCTTTATCCACAGATGACAAAGATACATTTATGGTTGCCAGTGTGCTATCCAGCATGGATCTTTTATCAAATTGGTGAACAAGTTCAGCATAAACTATATCACAGATGACCAACGCCCCTTCGTCGTACGCCAGTTTTAAAAGCTTCGAAGAATCTGAAGCAAATTTTTCATCCGGAAGGAAAACATCCAGGAGGATATTGGTATCGACAGCAGTAATCATCTTCCCCTAACCTCTTCAATATATGTATTAGTATCAGACGGCTGCCCGAGAATCCCGTATACCAAATCAACAGGATGTTTACTGCGACTGCGTTTTTGAATTAAAATCCCTTCTCTTGTTGAAATCATTTCAACTTCAACATCCTTATGGAGACCAAATCGATCGCGAAGCGCTTTGGGGACAGTAATTTGTCCTCGCTCAGATATTTTCATATTTCATTCCTCCGTTTTTCTGAATAAGTAATTCATACCAATATAAAAATAATTTGTCAAATTATAGTGGAAGCGTTTGGAAACAAGGCTTTTTTTGATAGCACTTTAAATTTGCCATGGCAGATTTAAACACGTATCAAATATTGTCCGTTCAAATAAAGGGACTCGCTTTAAAAACCTTGTGACCAGCCATCTGTTAAAACTAAAGCATACTCTTAAAAATAATGAGAGTTAAGGGCCGCGATATCCTCGATCGCAGGATCAGAGCCATGCCAGCCAGCCGTTCCTTAGGTGCACTTTCTTGATTTTCCTACTCTTTTCCTGTAATAACCTCAAGTGAAGGCCCCCAAAGAACTCTTCCACCAGAAATTAAACTGCCATGTGGTAATCCGTGCTTGCCCCGTAGCTCCGGCAGATAGTACCGGGGTAATCTGCGAAATTTGCGGATTAAAATAGAAATCCCCAAGGGCTTTGCAGTATGGACAATCTTTCATTTTAGTTGGCCTTCAAGAGAGACAAATAGATCTTTTCTGTTTCCGCAACCATCTTTTTAACGGAAAATTCCTGCTCAACCCTCTCTCTGGTTACTAATCCCATTGTCCTCGCAAATTCTTTGTCATTTAAAACCAGTGCAATGGCCTTTGCCAGAGCAGACGGGTCTTTTTAAGGCGAAACCCATTTAGCAAAGAATTTCTTTTTCGGGAAGATATCCGGCATTTTTGCCAAGTTTCCCCCTGATACAATCATTTAAAAGACCATCTATCAACTCCTTCAACATGATGGAACTATTGAACGTAACTACTACTGCTGAAACCTTTTTCATCTATTATTTGTGTTTTCAGTTTTTTCAAGTTCAGCCTGCAATATTTCTCCTTATAAGATTTTCAACGGCTTCCATTACCATAGCAGCAGTAATCAACCGCATACAATCGTGTGTCTTTATCTTGCAATGACCGAGACTGCATCCGATACATGACAAATCATCAATTCTTAATATCGTATGAATATCCCCGAGTGGTATCCATCTTTCTTTTATTGTCGGACCCATGAACGATATTGTTGGCGTTCCTAAAGCCACCGCCATATGGAGCGGCCCTGAATTATTACAAACAAAAATATCACAACATGACATTAAGGCTGCTAATTTTCTAAGATCATGTGCAATATATGTCGTCACCTCACCATGCAGTATCGAACATATCCTGTCAACTAAATGCTCATCATCAGGACCACCGAAAATAACTGGATTCAATTTTTTATCATTCTGCAGGAGTTCGACTAATTCTGCAAATCTCTCCGGAAGCCATCTTTGAGTTTCATAGTATGCCCCCGGATGTATTCCGATGACAGGATTGGAACCCAGCCCATTTTTATTTAGCCAATCCATTGCCCATTTTTTTTCATCTCCAGTTAAATAAATTTCCGGAGTTTTATCTTTCATTACTATATCAAGAGGTTTCAGAACATCCAATGTCAAATCAATAAAATGTCCATTGCTTCTTATTTCTGGTGCGGAAAGGTTAAAAAAGACCTCCCGGCCATACGAAGCATATCCTATTCTTCTCTTTGCTCCGCTGGAAAAGGCAATCAAAGCTGTTTCGAGTTCATAATCAGCGTAAGGATCAATAGCGAGATCAAAGCCGCTCTCCCTTAATTTCAGTATTACCCTGATCCTGTCGATAAGCCTGCCACGATGATCATAAACGACGATATGATCGATATTGGGATTGTTAAATATAATGGGGCTATTTGAAGGGCTGGCAAGGACTGTCAGGTCAGAATGAGGGAAGGCCTGTTTGATGGCTTTCAAGGCGGGAGTGGACAAAGCAATATCGCCGATTCTGTCAATTCTAATAAACAGGATTTTTTTCATGTCTTGCCCTGGCCTTAAATGGGGCAAATTCTCGCGAGCAAATAGGGCAGCCAAGGCATGCAATGAATGCTTTCTGAAACCTAAATAGATTCTTTTCAGGATATAAAAATATTTCTCTCGCATAAAAATTGTTTCGTTCTATGGAACAACGATGCTAATTTTTCCCAAGAATGTTCAGATATACCTGCTCTGTTTGTTTAACGTTTTTCACAATACCAAACATCTTTTCAGTCCTGGACCTGGCCGCTTGCCCAAACCTTGATCTGAGCTCGCTGTCCTTACACAACTTGTGGATTGCATCCGCAAGCGCTTTTGAATCCCTCGCCGGTACAACAAAGCCCGAAACCTTATCTTCCACAGCCTCCGAACAGCCACCCACGTCGGTTACTATCACCGGTTTGCCCGCTCCCATGGCCTCAATCACTGATCTTGGAAAAGCCTCAGAAAGTGAAGGCAATACAAAGAGATCTATCTCACTTAAGAACTGATTCACGCTATTCTGGTACCCTGTAAAAATAAGGCGATTCCCAATTCCCAATTCTCTGGCCAGCGCTTTGCATTCATTACAATAATCAGCGTCAACTGTATCTCCAATCAGCAACACGCAAACATCGTTCAGTTTTTTCTTTAACCTGCCACAAGCTTCTATCAGGTATCTCTGTCCCTTCAAAGATTCAATTCTGGCGATGGTTGCAATTAGTAAAGTCTTTCGATCAATGCCATACTGTTCTCGGACTGATGGTACAAATTTCCCAAGGTGAGAATCAGACAGATCCACACCATTGTAAATAGTTGTGAATTTACCGCCGCTGCTAACCCAATCAAATCGTGTTCTGAGTGCATTCGCAACGAGAACAATCTTTGATGATAAAAGATACAGGAGACGATCATACCTGTCGCGGTCGGAAACCCTAACATGCCAGATAAGCGGTATTCTTTTAATCCTGGCTATTATCCCCGCATAAAATGTGTTGCGCGGCCCATCGGTATGGATTATGTCTATTTTCTGTTCGCTACACAGCCTGAGCAGTTTGTACAATGCCTTAATATTTTGAGTAATATTTATATTCAGCACTCTTGGAAGATTTAGAACCGTTACCCCGATGCCATGCTCACGTAACTTTTCTGCGAAACTGCCTTCGGCGGGAAGTACAACATGCGGATGAAATGCCGTTTTTTCCAAATTGATAACAAGACAGAAAAGGCTTTGCTGTCCCCCTCCATACAGGTCGCCAAAACTTGAAAGATACAGTATATTGTAAGGTTTATGTGGCATTTTTTAATCAGACTGTCTTTTTATAAGTTCATTGTATAACGACTCAATATTTTCAACCATTTTCACAACTGTGAATTTTTCCTCATATATTTTTCTTCCCACCTGGCCCATTTCTACTCTTACTTTGTTATCGTTAATCAGCTTTTCTATAGCGGCAGCCAATTCTTCAGGATTGCCCGGCGTACATAAAAGACCATTGGCTTTTTCTTCTATCACTTCGGGAATTCCCCCGAGACGGGTTCCGATCACCGGTAAACCGCATGCCATAGCCTCAATGATGGCCATACCCAGCCCCTCTCTTTCCAGCGATGGAAGAACAAAAATATCTGACAGTCTCAATAGCCAGTAAATGTCTTTCCTCAAACCCGTAAATACTACATTTCGGGTAAGTTCCAGCCCCTTGACATACTCGGCAAGATCATTTCGGAGAGGTCCATCACCCACAATGAGAAGCTTCAAGTTTTGGTATTTCTGAGTCAGAACATGCATGGCATCAATCAAAACACCATGCCCCTTGTGTGGAGTAAGGGATGCAACTGTAATGACAACAATGTCACTATCTGAAATATCGAACGATTTTCTATTTACATTTAATTCTGTTTCATACGTATTTGGTTCCTCAATCCCATTATAAATAACGAGAGTCTTTTTCTCATTGATCCCCTCAACTTCCAGAATGAATTTTTGAACCGCTACAGATACGCAAACAATTTTATCCGTAAAGAAGGACAGAAACCTTTCGATTAATATATTTCGTTTATTATACCCGTAATAGGTGCTGTGAACGTGAGCAATAATAACAGGGACTCTCCCAAGAATGGCTGCCAGTCTGCCAAATGTACTCCCAAAATAACCGTGCGTATGAAGAATCTTAATCTTCTCTTTCTTCATGAGACGCGAAAGGGCTACGATCTTTAATGGATTGTAATAGCTCTTCATCCCCAGGATCTTAACGGTTATTCCCTTTTCAATCAGTTCCTGCGCAATTTCTCCCCCATGAGCCAAGCACCACACCTCTGCATCATATCTATCCTTATCAAGACCTGTAACAATTGACTCAATAATTCTCTCAAGGCCACCGATTTTAAGATCTTCTACCAAATGCAGGACTTTAATTTTTTTCATTAACTCACTCGGCGCTACTTCGTTTTTTCAACAACTGAAAGGAGTTTTTTAATTCGATGTTCGTAAGTATGGTTTTTAAGGACTTCTTCTCTTCCTTGTAGGGCTATTCTTTCCCGTTCCGCAGAGTGATCAAGATAATACTTTATCTTTTCGATAAGTTCGCCGGGATTATCAAAACAGATGAGATGTTTACCATCTTCGAAAAGCGAGAATACGTCTCTCTGATTATCCGAAACAGTAAACGCACCGCAGGCCATTGCCTCAAAGACTTTCGGGCTTGCCTGATACACAGGGAATCTTTCCTCCAGATCCTGATAATGTGTAACCAGAACGATCTTGCTCGCGCTGTAAATTTTCAACCATTCAGATGGCAGAGTATGGGACCCTTTTATACACCTTCGAAGTTTCGATTTCGCTTTGAGTTTCTCCCACCCCGGACCCCAGATTCCAAGATCAAAATCAGACAGGTTCTCAAATAACTCCGCCCGATTAGGATAATATGATCCAACAAACACAACGTCATGACCATAATGTTCTTTTTCTTCCGCAGATAATTCCACAGGCCTGTGTTCGCTGGGGTCACATGCCATAGGAAGCCATTGAACACCCTGAATACCCCCTTGATTGAGAAGTTCTATCGCTTCAGTCCCCTGGCAAAAAATATGATTATAAAGGGGAGCAACATTAATTATCGGTTGAAAATTGCGAGGTGCGTCAATGGTCCATAGTATGGAACAAATACCCTCGTCCTCTAAAGCCTGGACAGTTGGTGCTGTAATTCTATGCCCTCCGGTTATGATGACAATATCAGGTTTCTTTTCTACGGCAAGGGAAATAAATTTATTATTGATATGATTCAGATCGAATTTGTTAAGCCATTCTATTCGCGTCCTTATTCTTCCAGGTATAATGTGCTGTCTATCGTCAAAAACAAATAGCTCGTGGCCCAGGCTTTCAATGGCCTTTTCCATATATTCAGTAATCGTAAGAAAATTAGGATTATGATAGCCTGAAAAAAGTATTTTCATAATATCAATCCAGTCCTAATAAACTTCTACTTGTCAACTTTAACAAATCACGATAGAAAAAAATCTTATCCTTATGAAGCTTTTTCATGGAAATCAAGAATAACATTTCCAACGTAACCAAATAGAGCAAATACGAAGATATTAAAAAACCCTTTAAAAAGAGACTGGGAATGAAACCATATCGGTTACGAAAATAAATGAGGCTACTTTTTCTTGTTAAAAACTCTTCCCGAAAGCGTGAAATAAGAGAAACAATCTTTCCGTGCAAGTGAACAATTGATAAGTCCGGCACATAATATACGGTCCAACCCTCACATCGAAGTCGAAAAAATAGATCTGCTTCTTCGAAAAATAAAAACATCTCTTCGTTAAAAAAACCTGCCGATGTTAAAGCTTCTTTACGAGCCAAAAAACAGCAACCGGAAAGTCTCTGAACCATTTTCCTGTCAAGTGGAAAGGAATATCGAGGCATACACAATTTAGGAAACAGTTTTCTCAAAAATGTATCTTTACCAAAAAGCTCCCACAATGTGGGATCATAAATCATAGGTGGAAAGGGCTTAAAGTCACTGTCTAAAATTTTTGGACCGCAAGCACCAATGCTATGATTTTCATCAAGAAATCTACACATTTCTTCTACCGTTCCAGACAGCACTACTGTGTCCGGATTCAAGATTAATACATATTTCCCCTTAGCCTTCATGATTCCTTGATTATTAGCTTTTCCATATCCAAGATTTTGAAGATTTTTAATCAAAATGCACTCGGAAAATTCCGCTTCAACCATTTCCACACTGCCATCATTAGAGTTATTATCAACTATAATAATTTCATATTCAACATTCGTTACACTTTTTCTTATAGAACAAAGACAATCCCTCAATACATTTTTTGAATTCCAATTAACTATTATTATAGATAAATGCAGCATTAATATTTCCTTGCCTCTATATAAATGATATCGCTCGCATGAAACATTGCTAAAATATTTCCACAAAATTTCAGAAAATAAAATAGGAATTTATTTTTAGTTAATCTTTGAGAATGATATTTTAGCCCTATATTCTCTTCCATCCAATAAATAGAACTCATTCCCAAATTATTTATAGAAAGATAACATATATTAGATATTTTGAAGCCCGTATAGTTTGATAATTTAGAAAGGGTTTTGGGTGAAAAATGACAAAGATGCCTGGGGAGATCCCAGGCAAACCAGTTGGATTTAAATAATTTTGCTATTGCACTGGCGCTGTTAGGAACCTCTATCAAGAGAATGCCATTATCCTTAAGCAAACGATGAATTTCCTGGAGTGTTTCAAGCGGAGAATGAAGGTGCTCAAGTACATGCCATAATGTTATCAGGTCAAATGAGTTGCTTTCCAATTTCAATTCCTGAAGTTTACCGGTGAGGACCGGTATTTTTGCCTCTTTTATTTCTTGCGATGTATTGTCATTTATATCTACGCCGGTCACATCCCACCCTATTTTCTTCAGAAGAAGCAAATAGGCCCCACTACCGCATCCAAGATCAAGAGCCTTTCCTTTTTCTTTCCAAACAGGAATTCTGTAATAATTTCCCCGAAAATAAGTATAGGATACCTTCAGAATTAATTTTGTTATTCCTCTTGGTAGCTTTACCAGAAATGGAAATCTACAAGGAGGTTGCAATCCGTCGTAACCGTAATAATTTTTCAATACCTGATACTTCAACTCATTCTTGATTTTTTCAAACAGAGTTTCACCCTTATTGTATATGCTGACATAGGGCAGGGAAAATGCCTGATATGGAGCATACTCATCAGGATAAAAATAACCCATTGTTTCCTGTGTTGGACGAGGATTGGTAAAAGTCAAGCCGCATGCCTCACACCGGACTACAGGAAATTCGCCATCCCGCTTGCACAATCTATCTCTTCCAACAAAAATTGTCTTTGTTTTGTTGTCGCGGCAAAGAGGGCAAACTGTTTCCTCAACCTCAAACTTGTCTTTCATTGCATCCCCCTGACAGATCGTATGGTCTGTGCAAATATTTCCAAGTCTGACCGCCCAATAAATCCGGTCATAAAGAGCCCGCCAATATAAATAGAGGAAAATAATATCCCTGATATAATGAAATAAATAACCATATTTATTCTACTTATTGAAAATGTCAAAAACTCACTAAAGACAATATACTGACCTGACCAGATGATAGCGCCTGTAAGGAGACATATAATAACAGGTTTCACAAAAGTCTCCTTCAAAAAACCGGCAAACGGTACCTTAAGGTATCTGTTAAACCTGTAAACATAAATTATATTCCCCACTGTCATAGCCACCATGGTACCGATCAATGCCCCAATAAAACCAATTTTTATTATCAAGAACACGCTCAAAAAAAGGTTGGCTAATGCAATAAAACAAGAGGTTTGCACTTCATAATGCAAAACTCCGATACCCCGCCCCATAGATGTAATCACTCCTGTTATTATATTGAAAAAATATCCCACAGCCAGGATGCGAAGAGCCATTACGGCATAATCATAGTCACCCCTTCCCATCCATATCAGCATAACAGTCGGCGCCATTGTTCCGAGAAAAGCAGCAATAGGAGCAGCAGTAAATGTTATATATTTTGCACCTCGAATATACATGGCTTCAAGTCTTTCTCGGTCGCCTGTAACGGCAAGTTCTGCCGAAGCAGGTATAAGGGGTGACAAAAGCACTGCCGGCATTTGGCGTATAAACATGGCAATCTTTGATCCAAGATCGTAAAAAGTTACCATCTCCATCCTAAGGAAATAGCCGATGAGTATCTTATCCAACTGAAAGTTGAAGAGTCCTGCAAAGGAGGTTATCTGAAGTTTTATCCCATATTGAAAAAACTCTTTAAAAATTTTCCCGCTAACAGATTTTAAACCTTTCTTTATCCCAGGAGCAATCTTAAAGACGCATACGGTCTGTACAGATATTAACACAATTCTTAATAACCCAATAAGTATAATCAATCCTTTAAGGCCAAATCCACTTTTAAGAACCATAACGACTCCCACAGCGTATAATACTGTATAGACCATATCGCACAGGTTCTGAATATCTATTCTTTGAAGACCTATCAAAACATTGCGGAAGACACTTGTAAGGTAACTGAAGGCAAATATTAATAAAACCCCTCTGAAAACAAATGTGGCTTCTTCCAGGTTGTCGTGGGCCACATCGAAAAAGTTGACTATACTATCTGCAAAAAAAATAGGGGCAATAACTAAAGGAACTAACAACAGATAAAACAAGAAGGCAGTGATGATTATCCGACCTATTCGGGCGATGTCATTACGTGCATAATGTTCAGCCGTATACTTGACCACGGCTGCACCAAAACCAAGATCCAGAAGATTAAAGTACTCCACGAATGCAAAGAGTACAACCCAGATACCATACCTCGCCTCACCTACATTATGAATAATAAAGGGTATAATAACAAGATAAACTGCTGTACGGAGAATTATGCCAAAGATATTAAAGGAGGTATTTCTCAGTATCTTTTGACTTACACTTTCATGAGTATATTTTGCAGACAGTTTTAACATATGAAAAAATAACTACCCAATATTTTGTTCTGCTTTTACTGCAAATTAGCCAGGCATCGCTTTTGATTCTTCCGCTTCTATTTCAGGTATCATAATGATAATAGCTGTCAAAAACCAGAACGGCTCCATAATGCGCACAATAATGAAGGTATTGGCGCCAATTGCATGCACAAGCATCGCGATAAATCCCGCCAGATACCCGAGGGAGAGACCGCTGAACAGAGGATTCGAGGTGTTGCGATAGGTATATAACGCATTCTTAAAGACTGCCACAAGCAGCCACATAAAGGATATAAAACCAAAGATTCCTGTCTCGACAAGAACCCTGGGATACTGCGCGTCCAGAAAAGAATAGCCGGTAATGCCATATCCCAAAACCGGATGCGTTATAAAATCCTTTGTCAGAATAATTTTCCATGAGTTTAATCTGGCAGAAGTAGATGTATCGATTCTCGCCCCTCCTATTTCGATCTGTCCCCTTTCCCGCGGTTGGGTGAATGTAAAGAGAGCTCTCTCCTTTACAGCGTGCGGTAAAACAAGTGGTGATATGACAATAACAGCAATTAGAGAAACAACTATCACCAGTTTTCTTCTGCTGAAATAGATCAAGGTAATCAGCATCGGGACAAGAGCCAGCCAGGAACTTCTTGAAAGGGTCGCCGCAAGTGAAATCACGATAAGAAATGCAAGTGCCGCAAACAAGCCCTTCTGTCTTTTTGCACCGTATGTGAGCAAAAGCCCGAGAGTGATAGAAAGCATCAGGACGAGATAACCCCCAAGGGTATTAGGCTCTCCCACCTCACCCTCAAAAGGCGCTGAAACCCTTCCGCCGCCAGGTATTTGAGCTATAGAAACAAGACAGACAACAAGACAGACAACAAGCATGACCATAACAAAACGCTCTATTTGCTTTCTATCTTTCAATTGATTCACGACCATAAAATATACGATAAAGTATTCAAAATACTTCAGGACAAAAAAGAATCCGGTCAACCCATTGACCCTGCCCATTATGAAGCCAAGCAGGGTAGCGATAATACAAAACAGAAAGTAGTATGCAATCGGTCTGTTCAGCGGAGTCCTCAAAAAAAGACCCAGTTCTTTTCTAATAGCGGTCTTTAAAAACCAGCTAAACCCGACAATAACCAGCAGGATGTCATCAAATCGAAGGGTGGCACCGCGGCCAGCCGCTGTTCCGCCTCCTCCAAGTCCACCCACAATAAATTCAGGACTGAGCAGCATGGAAATAAGCAACATATACAGGGCGACTTCGGCGCTCAGAAAACTCGCTACAATAATAATGAGGGCTGTAATGGTGAGAAAGGCAACATCTGTTGAGACTTTTGTTATAAAAATTGCACCCAGAAATGTTATTCCGGCAATTATCAACACCAGAAACACTGCTTTTGGGTCTATATTGTTTGTTTTAATCATCAGGACTTAGTTCGCTTTGCTTATAATTGGTCGAGTGTTTGATTAGTCAGGTGGTGGAGTGTGAAAATGCTTTTTGCTCTGCTCTTTTTGCTGTTCGATCTTTTCTTCGAGATATAATTTTTTATCTAAATCCTTGGGATAATAACCCTGATCCCTGTAGTTATAAAATTTCTCCACGTAAGCGGGCATTTTTACAACTAAGGCACCTAATGCTAATGCAACGACAACTATAATCATGAGCCATAAAAATGATTTTTTTCTCTCTCTGCGACTTACAAAATGTTTCCTTTTCACTTACTTTTTACCTCTAAGCTGGGCCCAGACACCCAACTGCCAGGATAAGATCTGTCTATTCCCTCTTCCTTCATATATCTGACGGCGTCCTCTCTGTCAGCAAAATGTCCTATAAAAACCCTGTGCCAAACCCCTTTGTCCTCAATATTAACTGTGGCCCAGTGAGCGTCTATTCCATTCTCCTTAAGACCCGCCACAAAGCTTTTTACCTCCTCCAGGTCACGCCTGGCTCTGATCTGTATAGCAAAAGGCCTTTCGCTTGCCGCAGGCTTCTCAGCCTGCTGAGGTTTAGGTTCTCCGGCCGGGATTGTTAATAAATTCTTTTCTATCTTTTTTTTAAGAATTTTTACTTTAAGCGTATTCTCTTTTACAGGAGTATGATGAACCTGGCTTGTGGACAGGCTCTTCAGGGGTCCGGGTAGGCCGAGGTAATCTGCCTGGTACAATATGCCGATAATCAAAAATAAGATTGCACCCAAAAGAACAACTACCTTCAGCTTCGAGCCTTTTTTATCCTTCTTTTCCCCTTCCGGTTTTTTTTCGAAGACTTTTTTGAAAAAAACCGCAATGGAGCCCGAAATTGACGATAATTTATCCCGAAACGTTTTTATCTTATCTTCTTTTTCCCCATACGCATAATACTTCTTATAGTAATCATAACCCGAGAAATCAGGGCTGATCTCTGCCTTCATACCATTTAAAACAACGCCCATTACATTTGCCTTGACATTATCGAGCTGTGCCTTTGCCCGTCTAAGAACGCTTCTGGAAATTTTGCCCACCTGATAGACGAGAATCACTCCATCAGTGATGGAAGCTAAAATCGCGGCATCGGTGGCAGCCAGAACCGGCGGAGCGTCTATCAGCACCACATCATATTCGGATCTTACATCCTTGATAAACTCGCTGACATTTTTTGAACCTGCCAACTCCGCGGGATTTGGAGGGATGTTTCCGCACGTCATAATATGCAGATTGTCAATGCCGGGAGTTTTCATAATATCATCGACACCTATCTTCCCCATCATGATGTCGGTAATTGTCCTGATTGCATCTCTCCATTCGTAGCTGTTCAGTATAACATCTGTAAGACCCGGCGCC
>Ga0208771_1000286_pt1 | contig 31633 bp, 28 predicted proteins | sample AntAceMetag02UKX_FD_184775 | JGI IMG/M metagenome (GOLD analysis project Ga0208771, IMG submission 184775) | Saline lake microbial communities from Ace Lake, Antarctica - Antarctic Ace Lake Metagenome 02UKX (SPAdes) (version 2) | ecosystem: Environmental > Aquatic > Non-marine Saline and... | reverse complement strand
GCGGATACATATCCACTGCACGGAAGAATGGATACCGTGTTCTTGACGCTATTCAAAATGCGTTTATGGGAAACCCTTTCATACCCGCTGTCTGCCCTGTCAAAGAGTCCTATAGCTGAGTAGTTACTTCTATTCTATGTAAGGAAATTCTCCCAAATAGAGATCTTCAGTGCGGTTGTCATCAGGACCGAAAATCTGGAAAATTATGCTGTTTACATATGGAACTGTTTGTTCGTTGAACATTTGGGATTGGTTGTTATAATAGCCCACGATCTCAACAGTTTCTGGCGTGGATGTCCCGCCCAACGACTGGTACAGATTGAACAAACTACCACCAATTCCATTTGCCGTACCTAAGAGGGATCCAGCAACGTAAAACCCGTCTTTGTAATCTTCTGAATACGTTACCTCATCGTCCCCAATTGCAACACTCATCGCGCCGCATATCAGCAATGCGGCCACTAACCCACACTTGAAGATACCGTTCATGTTTGCTCACTCTCTTAGTTGAGACTGAAAGACCTCCTTAAAAACTCTGTCGCCACCCCACATGGATCCATTCGATGATCTGCACCTAATCAAGGATATTCCTAGATTGCGAAAGAGTGAGATTTGCGGAGAAACAAGGGCAATACCGCCCATCTCGTCCATTCCAGAAAACTCGTTCCTTTTGGATTTCGACAGGTTGATATGTGACCAGGAGAATAAAGTAATGCCAGGTGTGCGCATGAAGTTTGAATGTCTCTTTCTCGTTTTGATAATGATCTTTCTCTCAGGATGTGTCCAGCAGGAAACGCCCGGGGAGGATAATTCAGGCATCTGGAAACCTGATGGCATCGTAAAGGAGAACGAGTACGCTGGAAGCATGATCCTCTACGGCCCAGAGAGTCGTGGATATTCTGGCGGCGATCTCGAAGTCTTCTGGAAGACTGATGACGAAAACCTCTACATGGCTTTGAAGGGCAAGACCTCTGGCTGGATCGCCATAGGCTTTGACCCCATCGAATGGATGAAGGGTGCAGACATCGTGATGGGGTCGATGGACGGAAAAGTGGCGGTCGTGGAAGATCAATACTCGGTCGACAACTACGGCCCTCACTCTTCAGATGAGGTGCTCGGCGGAACAAATGACATTCTGGAATTTGGAGGACGCGAAAAAGACGGTTACACCGTGATCGAGTTCAAGAGGAAACTGGACACTGGTGACGAGTTCGATCGCATGTTAACCCCTGGCCAAAGTATCTCGATAATCTGGGGAATGGCAGATTCCAACAACCTTCAGTCCAGCCACAACGTGGCCCGAGCAGAAGGGTACCTGGACCTTGGAGCGAACGCGAGCAAGGCACCAGAAGTTGTGGCGAGCCTCACCGCCAGCGAACAAGAAGGGATCCTTTTCATCAGAGAAGAGGAGATCATGGCCAAAGACCTCTACCTTGAGCTATACAAAGACGTGAAGCTTCCGATATTCTGGAACGTCGCGGGCTCTGAACAGATCCATATGGACTCGGTCAAGATTCTGATGGATAAATATGGGCTGGAAGATCCAGTTCAAGATGGGAATGGAAAGTATGCCAACCAGGATATTCAAAATATGTATGACGATCTGCTAGAAGAGGGTGCAAAATCGCCAGTGGACGCCTTGAAGGCAGGAGTTGTGGTCGAGGAGATGAGCGTTCACGACCTTCAGACCCAGATCGCAAACACCGACAAGCCTGACCTTCATTCCGTTTACGGGGGACTTCTGGTAGGATCTGAAAAGCACCTGCGCTCTTACATCAGGGCCCTAAAAGAGCGAGGGGCAGAATACTCGCCACAGTACTTGAGCGAAGAGGAGTTCGATAAAGTCATGAATATGTGAATCGGAATCGGATTTCGCTATTATGACTGGAACCGGGCTGAATCAATCGCCAACGTGGCCACGATTGGTCAAGAGCCTCGGCCCGGTTTCTGCAATCTCATGGCGACCTCAGGGGGCGCCAAGTGGCTCTTCGAGCGCGCCCTGAAAATATTTTGAGATCTATTAAGTAAGGGCCATTCCAAATTGCTATCATGAGGTATCAATCGATTTCGGTTCTGTCTCATGATGGGAGCCACAAATTCTAAAATTTTGCGTTTTGGTTAAAAAACACAGACGTTTCTGAGACGTTGGGTATTTCTATGGCGATTTCGCCGTTGTATCCTCGTGCATCATAAATCAGCTTCACGACCTCATCACAGGCTTGCCCACGCCACCATCATCCCCATTTTTAAGAGACCTCTAAGGGGAAACTATCAAGTACATAATCGCAAATGTACTTTAATCAACTAGTATTCGATTACACAGGTGAGCTAAATTGGTCAAAATAGGCATCGTTAGGTGTGAAGGTGCTATGAGAATTTGCCCAGGAACTTCGTGCTTCAGGGCGATCAGGGAAAAAACCGGAAACTTCGCTCCGTATTCGGACGAAGAGATCGAGATCATCGGAATGGTGCCTTGTGGGGGTTGCCCCGGTAGGGATGCTGTCCGTCAATCAGCAGAGATGGTGCGAAGAGGTGCAGAAGTGATCTTCCTTGGCACCTGCATGATAAAACCAATACCATCAGAACCGGTCTGCAAATATTCCGAAGAGATAGCTGGCGCCATCAGAAAAAAGACCGGAGTCAAGGTCATAATGGGAACTCACTGAGTGCAAAATCCAATCGCAGGCGATAAAGGCGACATCGGCAAGACTCTGGTCACCGACAAGCCTGATCCTCACTCAGTTTATGGGAGACTTCTGGTAAGATCTGAAAAACACCTGCACTCTTACATCAGGGCCCTAAAAGAGCGAGGGGCAGAATACTCGCCACAGTACTTGAGCGAAGAAGAGTTCGACAAAGTCGCGAATATGTGAATCCGAATTGGATTTTCGCGACATGGGTGGAACCGAGCCGAGTCAACCCCCGACGTGGCCACAATTGGTCAAAAACCTCTGCCCGATTTCTGCAAGCTTAGGGTGACCTCAGGGAAGATCCTCGGAATGACCAGACGGTATCGTCAAACGCCATATTCAACACAGCAACCGCCACGACGGGCTCATATTTTGCAGATCAAAACCTCGGCCCCCGCGGAGACTCCGAGGGCCTCGACTGCGCTGTCCATATTCCTTGCAATCTCGAGCAGCCCCGAAGAGCCGATCACAGCAACCCATTCTCCTTGGATAACGTCGCTGTAGGTGATCCCAAAAACAGCCTCGACTTTCTTGTCGCCGATGAATATCTCAATTCTGTCACCGGGTGATAGATCCACACTCTCGACCAACTCTTGAGGGATGTTGGTGATGAGGTTTCCATAGTAATCTACGTGATCAACGGTTCCAATAAGGTTTCCATCTTCTAGATAAGCCTCCACCACTTCGATCCTGACAGGATCGAAGATCTCGGCCCCGACCTTGAAGGGGTCAGTCCCGGCGGCGAGGTGACCAGCGACAGGGCCGTAAACGTCAAGACCTTTGAAGGTGGCGGAAATTTTACCCTGTTTTGTAAGGTTCAGGTTTGTGATTTCGTGGACGCGGGCGATCCCCTGCTCTACCATGACACCGGTGAATAGGCCGTTGTCCGGACCCACGAAGAGCTTGCCGTCGTTTGTCTCCAATACGATGGAGCGCACCACCGTTCCCACTCCTGGATTGACCTCTGCCACAAAGACCGCGCCCGACGGATATTCCCGTGCCGCCTGGGCCAGGATGTACGAGCCCTCTGCGACGTTGAAGGCCGCCACTTCATGGGTTATGGTAGATATCCTCACCCCAGGGTTAGCGGAATAGATCGCACCTTCCAGGGCCCCTACATAGAAGTCAGAGGTTCCGTAGTCGGTGAGGAGGACCACCAGGTTTTCAATGCACCCTTCGCAGGGTGCATCTGCCGCCCCTGGAAACAAGGCTGAGATCGCCACAATCATCGTGGCCAGTATCATAAGTCGCTTCATCATGCTTTTCTTCACCCACATGTTATGTTGAATAGCTCACATTTAGTACTTTACCCTGGTCATGGTTTCATTCCATTGAAAGACATCTCTAAAACAAGCCTCTTGGGCAGCATTTGGGACGTCTCAGAGAATTGGCCACCGGTTTGCGGATTTCAATGGTCTGAAATCACATCCACCCGATCATAGTAATTAATATTATCAAAAGTGAGAGTTAAAAACATACGAAAAAAGAAAGAATGAAACAATTGAGTCGACACCAACAGAAAGTTTCAAAGTTTGGGTTTCGACCCGCCCGAAGGATTCAGCCCCACCACAGATAGACGCGAGTCACGCCGAAGCGAACTTAATCTCCCTTGCGAACCAAAGATAGGTCGAAAGACGAACTGAAAGCAAACGACCAAACGACCTTTGAGGAGAGACCAATATGAAGATCCTGATACTTGGTGGCACAGGCAGGATAGGATCTGCCTCCGCCTTGGACCTTGCAAGAGATGACAAAATCGATTCAGTGGGCCTCGTCGGCCGAAGAGAAAGCGACCTTGAAAAGGTGGATGAATGGATCGGGAGCGAAAAAATCAATCGTCACGTCCTGGACCTCGCCGACAAAAAAGCCACATCAAGGCTGATGGAAGAGTACGATGTGGGGATAATCGCCCTCCCTGACAGGAGATCTAGCTACAACGCTCTTGAATCCGCGATAGAATCCGGCCTGAACGTTGTGGACATTCTAGAAGAGTACCACAGACGTCCCGATCCTTACGAGATAGAAGGGCTGAATGTTCCAGAAGGCTTGAGCCTCGAGGAATACGGCGAAAGTCTCCATGAACGAGCAGAAGAAAACGGCGTCACCATCCTCGACGGAATGGGATTTGCGCCAGGCCTTGGTAACATCACTTTGGGTGAGGGCATAAGAAAGCTGGACACGGCCTACAAGGCGACGGCCAGAGTTGGCGGAATTCCCACCAAAGAATCGGCGATGAGGCACCCCTTGGGCTACATTATCACCTGGTCCTTCGCCCACGTCTTAAGAGAGTACATGATAAAGGTCAAAGCGATCCGCGAGGGCGAAATTGTCGAAGTTGACCCACTCTCTGACAGAGAACGCTTCAGGTTCGACGCTTTCGGAAAAGATGAGGCCTTAGAATGCGCTCTGACCCCTGGAATGCCCAGTTTTCTTTACACAAGGCCAAACCTCCGGGAGTTTTCTGAAAAGACGATACGATGGCCAGGTCACTGGGACGGGATTGATCTCTTCAACGACTGCGGCCTTCTCAGTCTTGAACCCGTTAAGTTTGATGAATTGAGCGTAACGCCCAGAGATTTCTTCGTCTCGGTCTTAGAGCCAAAGCTCAGGCCCTTGCCAGAGGATAGAGACGTCTGCGTCATGTGGAACTCAGTTTTGGGCGAAAGGAGCGGAGAAGACGCCAGGATCGACTACTACATGTGGGCCGAGTCAGACGAGGATATGGGGATATCGGCCATGGCCAGAGTTACCGGTTTTTCTGCCGCCATTGGCGCAAGGCTTCTTGGCAGAGGCGAAATAGACGGCCAGGGAATAGTTGCGCCAGAAGATGGAATCAAGGGTGAGACGTACAGGAAGTTCATGGCAGAGCTTGGAAAAAGAGGAATCGAGGTTTTCGAGGCCGAAAATAGATGATATGTGACATCCCGAGACGGCTTTGATCTGGCGCTAAATCGGGAGGAGAATCATGCAAGATCCATGCGAGATCCATAGATCCATTCTAGATCTCCTCTCGATGCGGATCATGGGCACCCGAACAATCAAGATAATCTATCACAATACATCTGGTTCCAGGTTCGATCCAAACACGATCCCCTGTGCCAGCGGAAGTTTCGAAGACCAGTTGACGGTGACAGTCTGGCGGCGCATGTAAGCCTTCCAGGCGTCAGACCCCGCCTCTCGCCCGCCACCGGTCTCCTTCTCGCCGCCAAACGCGCCTCCAATCTCTGCGCCAGAAGTTCCTATGTTCACGTTGGCAAGGCCGCAATCTGAACCGCCTGCCGAAAGAAAGCTCTCTGCGGTTCGTAGGCTGTCGGTGAATATGGAGCTTGAAAGGCCCTGTGGGACCGAATTGTGAATCGCGATCGCCTCTTCAAAACTCTCGTACTCGATCAGGTAAAGGATTGGAGCAAAAGTCTCTTCCTTCACGACGTCGGTTTGGGATGGCATCTTGACCACAGCGGGCTCAATGAAGTTAGATCCCTTCTCTGGGATAGTATTTCCTCCAAATATTACGCGACCACCATCCGATTTTGCTAGATCCAAGGCTTTGAGCATCTTCTTTACTGCTCCATTATCGACCAGTGGACCCATCAAGATCCCATCGCCGAGAGGATCGCCTATAGTCACCTGCTTGCAGGCACCAATGAGCCGATCTTCTAGGCCTCTTGATACGCTTTTGTGCACGATGACGCGGCGGGTCGATGTGCACCTTTGACCTGCAGTTCCCACCGCTCCAAAGAGGATGGCTCTGGCTGCCTGGTCGAGGTCAGCGTCTTTGGCCACGATGACTGCGTTGTTTCCGCCAAGCTCCAGGATCGAATTTCCCAACCTCTTGGCGACGAATTCAGAAACGTGACGGCCAACCTCGGTGGACCCTGTAAATGATATCAGAGATATCCGGCGATCTTTGACGAGAAGATTGCCCACGTCATGCCCAGTTCCCACGACCAGGTTGAAGATCCCCTCTAAACCGTGGTCTTCCATCACTTCGTTTGCGATGTTCTGAACGGCAATCGCAGTGAGCGGAGTCTTGGAAGAAGGTTTCCACAGAATTGCATCGCCACAAACGGCGGCGATGATTGCGTTCCAGGACCATACCGCGACCGGGAAGTTGAATGAGGTTATGACTCCTACGATCCCCAGAGGGTGCCACTGCTCATACATTCGATGTCTTGGTCGCTCCGACTGCATCGAAAGGCCGTAAAGCTGCCTTGAAAGGCCCACGGCAAAGTCGGATATGTCAATCATCTCCTGAACTTCACCTCGCCCCTCTGCCCTGATCTTGCCCATCTCCAGGCTTACGAGATCGCCCAGATCATCTTTTTGCGCCCGCAACTTCGCCCCAAAATCTCGTACCACCTCGCCCCTCTCGGGCGCTGGCATCTCGCGCCAGGATGAGAACGCCTTCTCTGCTGCAAATACAACCTTCTCATAAGTCTGAGATGTGGCCTGACGAACGAGGGCGATCGGCTCACCTGTGGAAGGATTGTTCGATGCGAGAATCCCTCCGGCCGGATCTTTGATCCAGCCGCCAGGTCCCGTGCAAGCTCCTGGATTTTCGTCTTCGATTCCTAATCTCCTCAACAGCGATTTCAAATTAGATCCTCCTGGAGTGGCCTTCCCAGATCGCGCCAGCTTTGGTCCGGTCAGTTCCGCTAGATCAGTTCCCGGTCGACTTTATCACGTTTCCGTTCTCGTCTAGCGACACCCTTGTGACTATAGGGATCTTTGCGCCATCTTCTGCGGTCACCGTCTTTTTGAAGGTGAAAACCGTCACCTTTGAAGGTATCGCTCTTGGGTGGACGAGTCCAAGCTTCCGTTCCGATGCGGGGGAAACTGTGCGTTCTTCTTCCTGAACCGAAGGCAACTCGTCTGCCAGCTCGGGAGAATCCTCTTTGACGAACTCTATTGCTAATTTCTTCAACTCTCTCTCGGACAGGGTCATTCTATCTCCTCCAACCTCAACGAAGGATCTGCAAACATAACAAACTCAAGAAGCGTCTTCTCTCCGGTCTTATCGAGATAACCGCTCATCCTTATCGTCTCTCTGGCAAAGTCCACCTTGGCCTTGAGAAAAGCCTCTCCGAAGGTGAGGCCATCTTTCACGTGCTCGTAGAACTTCTGAACTATCAGGTCGGCATCGGTAGCAGGAGGCACAGACGGCCCATAGGCGATCTTGGTCGAGCCGACAAAACAGGCAACTTTCTTTGACAAAAACGCGAGGGATATCGCCTCGTCTGCCACTTTCTCGATTATGTTCGCACCATAACACGCTTCACTGCAAACCACGGCGTTCTCGACCACGGCACCGTCTAGCTTTTCTGGGCTGAAGGCGACTGGATAGTTGTTGCGGATCTGGCCATACCAGTGACGGGTCTCTTCTGAACCGTGAAGGTTGAAGTAGAAGTAACCTATTCGATTCAGCCAGTCGGGCTCAAGATCGACGTTGATCATTGGCGGGGACAATCTCAGGTCGTCTCCGTGTTCGATCGTCTCGTAGACGTGTTCTGATGCCCGCTTCCAGACATTGGCAGAGTAACCAAACGAACTGCTCTTTGCCCTCTTGATCCTGGATGTGGCAGTTTCCAAGAGTGCGGCGAAGAATTCAGGATCGTTCGAGTTGTCATCGGGCAATCGTCCCAGGGATCGTTCTGGTATCAAGACGTCCTCATCTCTCGAAGCGTAAGGATTGTCAGATGGAACCTCGAGGTCTCCGTCATCTCCGCAAGGGTTTGAAAGGACGTGGAAAGGTATGATGAAGTGGCCGCCCAGTATCAAGAAGTGGTTGGGGGTGAGCCTTTTTTCCAGATCGTCTACCAGGCCTTTGATTTCACTTGCCTTTTTGGGATTCACCGGGCTCAGGCCGTGGGGAGAAAGCGAGGCCGCATCGTCTACGTAAACCAAAGTCGCAGGAAGACCCGCAGCATTCGACGCTGTGATGTAGTTTTCGATTCTTCTTTCGATCAGGCTGAGGCCAGAAGCCCCGTATTTGTCCAACAGATTCGTTTTGCTGCTGATTATGAGGGATGAGGCTTTCAGGCCTGAAGATGCTGATATCGAGAACTCACCGCGGCCTCGATAGGAATAGACCATGATGTGGTAGTCACCTTTCTTCGTCGAATCGATGGTGATGTTCTCCTTGGATCTGCCGCTGGTGCTCTTGAAGTCATACTTGAGGTTGGTTGGCCGCTCACCACGTCGGACGTAGAGATCGAAATCTGCGTCCAGCGGACCTGTCAAGTCCAGTATCAGTCTCTCACCATTCTTTGCGTTCAATAGGTAATAGCTGGCCTCTTTGCTTCCGTTTAAGTTCCCTTGCGCCTGTTGGCCGTAACTTAGTTCCACCACTTCTGAAGGTACCTTGGTGGACAAGGTGAAGTCTCCACTGCCCCGATAAGAGTAAACCATGATGTAGTAGGTCCCTTCCTTTGTGGGGCCTATGGTCAAGGTCTCATCTGCAGAAGAGGTGATCATCTTAAAGTCCCAGTTGTACCGCGAGACGTCTTCACCGTACTTCACGTAGAGGTCAAAATCACCTCGTTCTGGCCCGTCCAAGCTTATGATCAGCTTCTTGTTGGCGTCAACCTGGACCCTATAGCCTATCATTTTTTTCTCGGCCATCCAGCCCGATTCCGTCTCACCTATGGATATTTCAGAGAATATCGTCTGAACACCTCCCAACTTATCTCATACCCATCATTAGGATAAATAATTTGTTCATGTAAACTAATGGAAAATGGTTGAGTGAAACGCAGTCAAATCACGGCGGCGCATCCTGCAGCAAACTGCGGAATGTTCATTATCAATATTGTATAAAATTTTGATGAGCGTTCAACATCTATTGAGGCACTGGAAGGCGACCGATGGAATCTTCGCTGAAGCTTCCAAGGTACAGCATCCCCACCTCTTCCTGAACGCTGGTTATGTGAGCATATGATCCCGAAGGGTCCTGCAGGTTGAAGATGACGCGCCCATCCAAGTCCAGTCCCAGGACGAAACCATACCTTGGAGGCGTCAATACACGGGAAGGCAATCTAACCAAAACTTTTCTGAAAGGCGGGTGCGAAAATGCAAAATCGACGGCGGAATCTCGAGGAGTGACGAAGGCTAGCCAGAAAAACTCCGTTCCGGTGGAAATTCTGTTGGGAAAGCCAGGAAGGTTATCTACGAAGACCTCAAACTCGCCTTTTTTGGGACCTGCAAGCCAGTATCGCAGTACTCGATAGCGTCCAGTCTCTGCCACGAGCACAAAAGACTGGCCCGGGCTCACTGCAACTCCGTTTGCAAAGTAGAGCCCATCGAGCAAGACCTCAGTGGATCCAGTGTCAGGATCGTAAGACAGGAACCTCCCATTGGGCCTGTGTTCCATCAAATCCAGCATGTAGTCTTGCACCCCCGAATTTGTATGGCGCATCGGTAAAGTATAGTGCTTAACGATACCTTTCGGACAAATCTCTAACTCGTAAGAGGTTGGGATTTGTCCTATTCGTATCGTTAAGCACTATTCTGGCGAGAACCGATTAGATTCATCTAATCGGTTCGTGACTATAGATGGTGCCATCCTCGGCAATGTCAAGATCGTCGGTCAAGCCAAAAGAAAGCCCCTCTGCCTCGGTGCTCAAGACGACGATCTCGCCTTCAGGAGTGATCAAAAGGAGGCCTTTGTACCCATCTGCCACGATCAAATCTCCGTCTGAATCGAATTCAAGCCTCGCAGGACGGCCGCCAGTGTCGGCGAAGAGTTCGGCATCTTTTCTGGAGGAAAGCCGCACGATCTTTCCATCGACCATCCCGCCATAGATTCGACCTTGAGAATCCAAGGCGACATCTTCTGGCCCTATGCCAACACCCTTGCCCAGAAGTTCGACTGATGCCAGACGGTCGTTTGGCGCATAGATCCCTTCGAGATTTGGAGCTTTCGGTGGCGTCCAAGCCGCTGGATCGATTGGAACCGGCCAGAAGAGAATATATGCCAAAATCAGGGCCGCGCCCAAGGCAGAGATTATGGCAATTTGGTGGCGGGTCATCAGACTCACATATGTAATTTATAGATATTTAATCATAGTGGTAGAGGTTCACATGTCACACCGACCCAGAATCGCCAGATGCCGTTTTGGCGTGATCCACGAACACCTTTATGATCTTAGGATCTTCGCCCAGACCTTCAACATTGACGTCTGTTTTGAATCCTGCCTCTTCAAAGAGGCGCGCCCACGATTCTTCTTTTTCTCCTGCCATGTCCTTTAGAGCATGAGCCCCAGCCACCAAAAGAAACGGCATCAATTTGATTCGTTTTGCGCCTGATGACTTCACTTCTTCTAGAACGTCTTTGACCCCCCAAAATCCATCCAGAGTTCCCAAAAAGACGTTCTGATGATCCCTTTCCAATATCCTGGCCATGAGAGCGTAGGTGCTGTCACCTGGATGATTGGTCCCATGTCCCATCAGAACCACCGCCACCTTCTTGGGATCTCTCGATTCATCTCCACTCGCACCTCCGACGATCCCGAACTGAGACGTTAATGCCAACGAAACCCTCTCGCAATCGTTCTTGGATGCGAGAAGCGGCATCCCAAGATCAAGGCGCTTGAACCCGAACGTTCCTCCAACGCCATTTAAACCCCTGACTAACCCGGCCAGATCGTGAAACTCTCCGGCAGGAGCGATGTGGAAGAATTGGACCACCACTTCTTTGCATCCTCGATCCTGAAGATTCGCTAACGCAGTCAAGGGATTGGGAATGAGGATCCCTTTCACAGCCAATCTTTTGCGGATCACGTCTCCTGTGAAGGCGATCTCGACCTTTGCACCGGGAAATTCCGCCTCAAAGATCACCTTGATCTCGTCATAAGTGCCCCTGGCTTTGGCGCTGAGAGATCCATAAGCAACCAAGACTATGCCAAACTTGGACTCTTCTTGTGATGACATAATAATCGCCACGTATTCGATTGGTCGTTGTACCCATTACCACGAAAGTGGCACCAAAACATATCGAGTTTCATATTTCGGACATGAACTTTTGGGTCATGAGCATTTTTTAGTCGACGGGTTCTTTCACCTCGTCGCCCCCTAACGTCTCGCGAAAAGTTCGAAGGGAAGTTGCAAGAACCCGGGTCTGGCCCATCACCGACGCTATGAATATGGTGTCCAAAATTTCGTCCCGGCTGGCTCCAGCCCTTCTGGCCGCGTTTATATGGACCTTCAAGCATTTGTCTGCACATGCACTTGCCGCAGCGGCAATGGTGATCAGCTCGGCGGTCTTCTCGTCAAGGCTTCTTGGCCTCAATGCATAAAAGTCCTTCAGACTGGAGAATACGAAGAACTCAGGCCTCTCCCGCATGATCGTCAATATTGGTGGGATGCATCCGAAGAATTCCTCGCTGTCTTCGAGAATGTCGTCGCTCAAAGAGTCTGCGTTCTCCAATACCTCCTGAATCAGCTTCTTGTTCTCAGGTTTCATGATCAATCAACCCTTTTTGGTGCTGATAAAACTTCTTTTGGCAATAACACGTAATATGTTGTCTACGGAAAAGACGTTTTAGACTCCTTGAATTCCTCTGATTTTCTCAAGGAGCTTGCAACTTGCACAGATCCCATTGCTAGAAGGCTCTCCACAAAGAGTACACGGCACCACTTGGTAGCTCTCAGAAGGTGCTTGGAGATCCAGTATCCGATCAAACCCCCTCATGATCGAGTATCTCGTGCCGGGATGTTTTGCCTCAAACTCGTTTAGCGTCGACTTTACCTCTTGCCTTATAGCCCTCGTTATGTAAGGGCAGGACGAAAAATCCATGGGAAGGTCATGAGTCATGGCGTAGATGGCAACCTCTTTTTCGGGAACGCGACGCAGAGGCTTGATCCTTGGGACCATTCCTTCAAGAACTCTCCTGGGCCGCAGCCTGTAAAGCCGGTCAATATCGCCCTTGAGGTAATTCAACATCACTGTCTGGGCTTCATCATCCAGATTATGGCCCGTCGCAAGAGCGTCAGCCCCAAGTTCTCTTGCGGTCCTGTTCAAAAGGTTCCTTCTCAAGACGCCACAGAAGGTGCAAGGCCCCTGCTTATGGTCCTGCAAAGCCATTTCGTCTGTGGTGACGTCATAGACATCTTTGAAACTTCTGACCACGTGATCGAGATTCAGCCTTTTTGCGACCGACCGGGCTGCATCGAGGGTCCCAGATCGGTAACCTTCGATCCCCTCATCGATGGAGATTGCGATCAATTCCACGTCTTCCCTGTCGGAAAAGAGCGAGTGTAGGATGCAAAGAAGTGAGGTGCTGTCCTTTCCGCCGGAAACTGCAACCCCGATCCTACAAGGCTTTCCAAAGATCCTGTAAGGGCGCAAAACCTCTCTCACCTTCCGGTGAACGTCCTCTTCAAAGTGATGGCTGCAAAGGTGACGCCCCGAGTATTTCTGGTAAATTATCGATCTTGCGTTGCATTTGTCACAAGGTATCATCCGACCAATCCCGGGAATTCCCTGATATAAGAACTTATGCGGAAGGTCGCAGTATATGGAAATATCTCCAACCACAGGTCAAACTTGAGTTCACCCATCTGACCACATGAAGTTTTATTATCCTAGATCCAGTTCAATGTATCATCTTGAACCGAAGAAGCGCTGCAACACCTCCAAGAGACTCAAGCCTATTTCCTGGCTCAAACTCAGAGCTAAATATCACAACTCGGCCTCTCGAGTTCGTCACATCCCTCATCAGATCGTCCATATCAGACCTTCTTACTAGCTTGTCTGAAATCATCAGAGTCTCAACCGAGCCATAATCGACCGCCATCCTCACCTCTTTGGAGCCGTAGGCCGCCTTGCCATCGGTTGCGATCTCTCTGAAGAGCGCCTCGATCAAGGATGCTTCCTGAGCCAATCTGCTGTCCTCAAGAACCTTCTCAACTGCGCCCCGCCTCAAAACTTCCTGGAACCCAGGCATTCCTATAGAAGAGGCGTCATAAAGGACGATCCTCTTTCCAAGCTCCGGATAGAGCGAATCGATCCTCTTTTTGAGATCCTCTTTCGTGAACCCGGGACCTGCAAGGAGGACCTGAGCCTCACTTCCTGCAACCCGATCCAGCTCGCTGGCACACTCCTCCAGAAACTCAGACCTTCGATTGCCACCCTTTCCGTCCATGCCTTTGCCGCTTCCCATCCGGATTTCAGAGGCGGTCACCACACCAAACTGGCGAAGAACTCCTATGGTCGCCTCGCCCTCTTCGATCAGAGCTATCACCACTTTTGGCCTTCGCGATTCTGCTACGGCTTCTTTTATTCGCATTAGCTCAGAGGGGCGCCAATGATATTTGACGATCGATAGATTCGAACCTGCCTCAAGGTTGATGGTGTGATAAGACCCAACATCGGGACCTGACACGATGACACCATGAACCCTGAGCCAGTTTGAATAGATGTGAAACTCGACCGCTTCTACCCTCACGCCCAGACGGACAGGGCGACGTTCCAGCTTTTCGGGCCGAAGCTTATCGGTAGCACCTGTCACTTTTCTGTGAGTTAAAGCAAAAACCAGGTTTCCTGGGCGTATCAGGTGTTTCAAATGCCACAGATCATCGATCGACTCTGGCACCAGAGATATCTCACCCTCGTCACCGCGCAGGGACTTCTTCAGGATGCGCATGCTACCCCTTCGATCAAAAAGCTTAAATCGATTGTGTGAATAGGGAGGGCCTGAGCCGCCATAACTCAGTTGGTAGAGTGTCTGGCTGTTAACCAGATTGTCACAGGTTCGAGCCCTGTTGGCGGCGCTTTATCCTATCCATTCCTTTCTTGGGCCTGTAGCTTAGTCAGGTTAGAGCGCTCGGCTCATAACCGAGCGGCCGCCGGTTCAAATCCGGCCAGGCCCACTTTGTATCAAGAAAATGTTTTCAACAACTTATCTTGTTCAAACTCTTATGAGTTTGAGAATTGATCAGACCTTATCATTAATCGTTAGCGCTGTTGCTGGCAAGAACAAATCGGTGCTATCCGACTGGTTCTTGACTGTTATAGTGTTTAACGATACCTTTCGGACAAATGTCGAACTCGTCAGAGTTCGACATTTTGGCCTATTCGTATCGTTAAGCGCTATTCAGGCGAGAACAAATCAGTCTCGTCTAATCGGTTTTCGGCAATAGATCTTTTGCAGCCACTTTAGCAGCCTTCTGCCAGGCAGATATCTTCTTTAGACTTATGCCGGTCTTCTCGACCAGTTCTCCAGTTTCAAAATCGATGAGATCTTGGACCCGCTCTATGCCGACATTGCCAAATTTCTCCAAAGTCTTGGGCCCAATTCCAGAGATGTTGGTCAACGCCTTGATTTCGGCCTTCTCCTTTTCCTCTTTGGCTTTCTTCGCCTGCCACTCGTCGAAGTTGCATTTGGGACATCCGAGGTTCCAGGGCCGTTTGCCCTTGTTTACGATCTTTATGAGATTCATCCCGTGTATCTCACAAATCTTGTCGGTAACCACGACCATCCCGAATCGAGGAAGTGGAAGCGTATAGGTGCAATCAGGATAGCCCGTGCATCCTATGAAACGGCTGCCGCGCCTGCCGCGCCGAATTATCAACTCGGACTTACACTGAGGACACGGCCCCACAATCTTGTCGGTCCGAAGACCCTCTCTGAGAGAAGTCTCTATATCTTCCCGGTTTTCCAACATATCGTCGAAGACCGAGTCCAGCATGGTCCTGGATTCATCGATAACTTCACCTTCCTTGATCTGGCCCTCAGATATCTTGGTCATATCCCCTTCAAGGATCTGGGTCATCTCAGGGTTGGTTATGGTGGGCGAATATTTTTCTAGGGTATCGATGACGGCATAGGCGGTGTTGGTGGGTGTCATGGGATTTCCGTGAACGTAAGCTCTCCCATACAGTTTGCTTATTATCTCATGCCTCGTCGACTTGGTACCCAACCCCAAGTCATCCATCAACTTCACGAGCCTGCCTTGGCCGTAACGAGCAGGAGGCTGGGTCTCTTTTTCGACCAGGTCAGTATCTATCACCATCAGACTCTCGCCTTCCTGGAGTTCTGGCAATATCTGCTCTTTGGCCTTGCTGTAAGGATAGCAAGCTCTCCAACCAGGTTCGATCTGCCTTGCACCGTTGGCCCTGAAAGTTTCGCCACTTATGTCAAACGCGACCCTCATCACTTCCCACCTGGAGACTGGTGAAAGAGTAGCCAAAAATCGTCTCACAACAAGCTCGTAGATCTTCCATTGGTCCTCTTTCAGCTCGGTCTTGGAGACAAAAGAGGTAGGATAGATGGGAGGATGGTCAGTAGATTCCCTCTTGCCCCTGGTGGGGGTCATGGACCCTTTCAAGACCTTTTTGGCATACTCATTAAATGGCCCCTTTTTCAGGGCGGATACCAGCGCCTTGAGATCCAGTGTGGGTGGATAAACGGTGTTTTCGGTCCTGGGGTAACTGATGTACCCATTTGTGTAGAGCCATTCGGCGATCCTCATGGCGTTGGCAACAGATACTCCAATACCGCTGGCAGCGCTTATGAAGGCGGTGGTGTCGAATGGCGTGGGCGGTTTGTCAATTCTCGCCTTGGTCTTGACAGAAGTCACCAGAGCCACATCGCCGAGCCTCGAGAGAATGGAGCCTGCGTCTTCCTCGTCCCAGATCCTGCCCTTTGAGTGCTTGACCCGAAGATCCTTTTCGAGATCAGCATAAATCTCCCAGTATGGATCAGACTGGAAAGATCTGATCTTCTTTTCCCGATCGACGATCAGAGCCAGTGTGGGGGATTGGACGCGGCCCACAGAAAGGAAGTTCTTGCCCAACCTCCCTGCCGTGATAGATATAAAACGGGTCAAGGCCGCGCCCCATATGAGATCGATCACTTGTCTGGCTTCGCCAGATGAGGCCAGATCAAAGTCCACGTTTCCGGGTGATTGGAAGACTTCTTGGATCTCTTCTTTTGTGATGGCGCTAAATCGGACACGATCAGCTCCAACTTGAGGGTTGACTTCCCTGACGATGTTCAGCGCCTCAACGCCGATGAGTTCACCTTCTCGGTCATAGTCGGTGGCTATTGTGACGTGATCGGCAGCTTTAGCCAGTTCCTGGAGGGCGGCAACTATCTTTTCCTGAGTGGGCTTTGTCACCACTTCAGCATGGATCAGATCCCTGAAGTCCACCTTCTGCCAGTTATTATACCCGGGAGGATAATCCACTCCCACCACGTGACCGCTTAGCCCCAAGACGACTTTGTCGTCAAAACAGAATGTCTCGATCCCGTGAGCCCTATTCACGCGGGGCTTTGGGGTGGCGAGAATTTGGGCGATTCGCTTGGCAACGTTATGCTTTTCCGCGATGATGAGATGCATCCGACCTTCGCCACTTCAGGAGATAATATAAATATCTATCGCAGCGAGGATAGGATTACAACGTATTGGGTCGGAGCATATCGTTTTTGGGACTGAAAGCGAGCTTGCTGCTTATCCTTATGTGATTTGATGAGTGGGCAACCCCAAACCCGCGGTAATGCTCGCGAACCCAAAAAGAGGTATGTCTATAGAACGTACAGAATATGTGCAAACAATCGATGATTGTTCGTTTGTAGTAACACAACTATGGACATTCAGTATTCATCTAAAGAAGATTGTGTTGTCATTTTGTAAAATAGTTTATTCATCGTTTCACAATTATATATCCCATAATGCTGATATTTCGAAGTATAATCTCGATTGACAAATTTTATATAAATTTTTATTTTACTTAATGTGTATTATGGGGTCCTTCATGATCTATAACGAGCAAGACAGGTGGATCTACCCAAACGGATATAATATGCATGTTATATCATATACCGCGCAAAAACTTTAAGTATACAGATCTCCGTTGAGAACATGGCGGGAGGCCATAAAGGAACGGAAGATATTGCTGGGTATACCCAATCAGTTTGAAGCGTAATCATGCCGTTCGCTCCAGCAGTCCGATTCTATGTAGTTTCTCTGCTAAAAGGTAAAGGAGGACAAAGAACGTGTCTGACAAAATAGACCTCTATAGTGACCGTGGCGTTCTTTTAAAGAGTGACGTTGACCTGAGCGCCGTCAGCCCACTCAAGAACGTGGCGATGAAGAAACTGATCAACCTGACCAAGCGAACCGTTGCGGTTAACCTTGCAGGGATTGAAGGCGCCCTGAAATCCGGAAAGGTCGGTGGACAGGGAAGACAGCTCAAAGGACGTGAACTCCAGTATGACGTCATTGCCAATGCAGACGCCATTGCCGGAAAAATCAAAGAACTTTTGCAGGTAGAAGACGGCGACGACACCAACGTCGAGATACTGGGCGGCGGAAAGCAGCTTTTGGTCCAGATCCCCACCGCTAGGGCAGACGTCGCTTCCGAGTTCGTTGTTGGAATGACTGCAGCAGCTGCATCTACCACCGAGGCGCTCGTCGAGCAGTTCAACACTAACCTGTACGACGCACCCATGGTCCACGCTTCTGTTTGGGGCCAGTATCCACAGACTGTACCCATGACTGGCGGAAACATTGCTTCTGTTCTGAACATCCCACAGAACGATGAAGGTCTGGGCTTCGCCCTCAGAAACATCATGGCAAACCACGTTGCAGCCATCACCGGGCGGAACGCCATGAACAGTGCAGCTTTGTCTTCCATCTTCGAGCAGATAGGAAACTTCGAGATGGGCAACGCAATGGGCATCTTCGAGAGGTACCAGCTTTTGGGCCTTGCGTACCAGGGTCTAAACGCAAACAACATAGTCTACGACATGGTCAAAGCAAACGGCAAGACCGGAACCGTCGGAACTGTCGTTCAGTCCACAGTCGAGAGGGCCCTTGAAGACGGCATCATAAAGGTGGATGAGGTTCTGCCTTCCGGATTCAAGATGTATGACGCAGTGGATGTCTCCATGTGGAACGCCTACTGTGCAGCAGGCACTCTTGCTGCAACCATGGTCAACTGCGGTGCTCTCCGAGGCGCTCAGGCAGTGTCCTCAACTCTGCTGTACTTCAACGATATAATCGAGAAAGAAACTGCACTCCCAGGATGCGACTGGGGTAAGGTTATGGGAACTGCGGTTGGGTTCTCCTTCTTCAGCCACTCCATCTACGGCGGCGGCGGACCTGGTGTCTTCAACGGAAACCACATCGTGACCAGACACTCCAGAGGATTTGCCATCCCCTGTGTATCTGCAGCAGTTGCTCTTGACGCAGGCACACAGATGTTCACACCTGAGATGACCTCAAGCCTCGTTGGAAACGTCTACGGTGAGATTAAGGAATTCCGCGAGCCTATCACCTCGGTTGCGGAGGCTGTATAGACAGAGTTGGTTTATGCATGGTCACTAAATCAGACACGGAACCAGTCCAGATAGAAATATTCCCCAACAGGTTCCTCAAGCCAGAGACGGCCCAGTGCCTTCTCAATGAAGTGTATAACGTAGGCGGCATCACCAGGATGATGATCCAGGGGCCCAATTTACCAAAGTCGGTGCCTTATGGCCCTGCAAGAGGGCTTCCCGTCGAGGAGAATTTAAACATCCTCTTGGAACTGGGAGATCAAGCTCTCGAGCTGAGAGTCAAAGTCGGCAGGATTTGGCTTGAGTTAGTAAGTGAGGATTACATCGAAAAGATCAAGGCGGCGTGTGAGCGAGCGCTGCCCTGTTCTTTCAACATAAAGAAGGGGAAATTTTTCCGAACTAAATCAACCGTTTCCGATTACGCTAAGTACGGAAACGATGTTGACGAAAAGATGCTCGGACTGGTCGACCCGAAGGCCAAGAGGGAAAGAGACTTGGCCATATTGTCTGATACAAGGTGACGCATAATCTTTTCAGAAGAAGGTGTAGTACTTATGGCATACGAACCCCAATATTATCCAGGCAGTACGTCTGTAGGCGTTAACAGGCGTAAACACATGTCCGGCGACTTGGAGAAGTTGAGAGATATCTCCGATGCCGATGTAGTAACTATAATGGGCCACAGGGCACCTGGTGCAGACTATCCAAGCACCCACCCGCCACTGGCCGAGATGGGCGAACCTGACTGCCCCATAAGGCAGCTTGTAGAACCCACCCCAGGAGCCGCAGCTGGAGACCGAATCAGGTACTCTCAGTTCACGGATTCCATGTACAACGCGCCCGCAATCCCCTACTGGAGAAGCTACTGGGGAGCAATCAACTGCAGAGGCTGCGATCCAGGAACCCTGTCCGGTAGGCAGATCATCGAGGCCAGAGAGAGAGATATCGAAGAGTACACTAAGACCCAGATGGACTCTGAGATGACTGACCCTGCCCGCGCTACGATGAGAGGCTGCACAGTGCACGGTCACTCACTAAGGCTTGACGAAGAAGGCATGATGTTCGACATGCTGGCCAGATGCGAACTGGGAGACGACGGTAATGTGTCTTATCTCAAGGACCAGGTAGGTATTCCCCTGGACCAGAAGGTCAACGTCGGAAGGGCCATGAGCGAAGAAGAGGTCGCTGCGAGGACCACCATCTTCAGGTACGACAACGTATCCTTCGGAGGACTCGGTGACGCGCCAGAAAGGAAGTTTGACGAGGGACTGGTCGCCCTGCACCACATGTGGGAACGCAGAAGCAAGTGGGGCTTCAGACCAGAGTAATTGGTGGTGAGATAAGATGGGAAATATTCACACTAAGAAGCTGTTCGTAAAGGCTCTGAACAAGAAGTTCGGAAAGGACTTTGACCTTGCAGGAAAGAAGGCTGATTACGCCCCCTTCAAGAAACTGGGCATCCTTCAAAGCGATCGTAAGAAAGAGTTTATGGCGGCATCCAAGGCTCTGGAGGGCAAGCGTGGAATCACCATGTACAACCCTTACCTCCACGCTGGCGGAATCCCGATGGGCCAGAGACAGATTGTGCCTTACAAGCTGTCCACCACCGAGTACATCGTCGAGGGTGACGATCTTCACTTCGTCAATAACCCTGCCATGCAGCAGATGTGGGATGACATTCGAAGGACCGTCATAGTCGGTCTGGACATGGCCCACGAAGTGCTGGAAAAGAGGTTGGGCAAAGAAGTTACTCCCGAGACCATCAACAACTACCTTGAGATTCTGAACCACGCCATGCCCGGCGCTGCTGTGGTCCAGGAACACATGGTCGAGACCCACCCCGGTCTGGTTGATGACTGTAACGTCAGGATGTTCACCGGTGACGACGATCTCGCTGACGAGATCGACGACATGTACCTGATCAACATCAACGAGCTCTTCCCCGCAGATCAGGCAGAAGAGATCAAGGCCGCCATGGGCAAGACCTCCTGGCAGGCAATCCACATCCCAACAATTGTATCCAGGACTTGTGATGGTGGTACCACCTCCAGGTGGAGCGCCATGCAGCTGTCCATGACTTTCATCGACGCCTACAACATGTGCGCCGGTGAGGCCGCTGTGGCTGACCTCGCTTTCGCTGCAAAGCACGCGGCCGTCATCCAGATGGGCGACATGCTTCCTGCAAGGAGAGCCAGAGGCCCCAACGAGCCCGGTGGAGTCAGCTTCGGATTCCTGGCCGACATGGTCCAGACCCAGAGAGTTAAGCCCTGGGACCCGCCACAGATCTCACTGAACGTTGTGGCCGCTGGAACGATGCTGTACGACCAGATCTGGCTGGGCAGTTACATGTCCGGTGGTGTCGGGTTCACCCAGTACGCAACTGCAGCTTACACCAACGACGTGCTGGATGACTTCTCCTACTATGGCTGCGACTACGGCGTAGACAAGTATGGTGGCTGGGGAGAGGCTCCGTCCACTTTGGATGTTGTCAAGGATCTGACCACCGAGACTACCCTGTACGACATGGAGCAGTATGAGGCGTTCCCGACCCTGCTCGAGGACCACTTCGGTGGATCTCAGAGGTCTGGTATCATGGCAGCATCCTGCGGTGTCACCTGCGGCTGCTTGACTGGAAACAGTCAGATGGCTCTTGCAGGCTGGTATCTCAGTCACATGATCCACAAGGAAGGCTGGGGCAGAATGGGCTTCTTCGGATACGACTTGCAGGACCAGTGTGGTCCCACCAACGTCTTCAGTTACCAGGGCGACGAGGGCAACCCCCTGGAGATCAGAGGACCCAACTATCCGAACTACGCCATGAACGTTGGTCACCAGGGCGAGTACGCAGGTATCTCCAGCGCTGCTCACGCAGGTCGCGGAGACGCGTTCTGCTGCAACCCATTGGTGAAAGTCACCTTCGCAAACCCCGCGCTGCTCTTCACTTGGGAAGACATTCGCAAGGGATACGGAATGGGTGGCGCCAGAGAGTTCCGCGCAGCTGGCGAGAGATCTCTGGTCATGCCCGCAGTGTAGGCGTAACGCCTACGCTCTTTTTTATATTTTTGGCTAAACGTAGAGTTAGCCTTGGCTGTAAAAAATTGTCCAGATCTCAGAATTTCCATTCTCGAAAAAATTTACGATAAACGCAGCAGAATGCCCGCGAATTTGGTGGTAGGACAGATAGCGTCCACCTTTCATTGATACAGAATTTATTTGATATTGCACTAACTGATTAGAATCATTTTTCATGATGATAAGCCAATTTATTTTTAATATAGTATTATTTGGTGCAACGTTGCGTGATGTATTCGTAAATATGTCATTATTATAGATCTTTTTTGCAGGCCAGAACATCATCAAAAATATTTATCTATCAGCTTCGTATGAAACAATTTTGGCAATAAATCACATAGGGGATCGGAGTAGAGGCTATATACAATGGGCATATGCTGGGATAATGGGTGAATCCGCATGAAGGAGAAGATTGAAGTGATCGCTTCACGCGTTCGTGAGCTTCGGGATCTTTCCCAGGTCACAACTGAGGACATGGCCAAGTATCTCAACGTGCCTGTGGAGACGTACAGATGCTATGAAGAGGGAACTCTCGACATCCCCGCGAGCATTCTGCTAGGAATTGCTCAGAAGTTCGACGTCGACATGGGCCTACTCCTAACAGGAGAAGAGTCGAGGATGCGGATATTCACGGTGACAAGGAAAGAAAAGGGCGCAGAAGTAGAGCGCAGAAAGCAGTACAAATATCAAAACCTCGCCGAGAAGTTCGTCCACAAGAAAACAGAGCCTTTCGTCGTGACGGTGGAGCCTCGGGAAGGAACCCCCTCTTCTTACAGCCATCCAGGCCAGGAGTTCGACTATGTTCTGGAAGGATCACTCAAGTTCTACATTCACGATAACGAGATCGTCTTGAACAAGGGTGACTCTATATTCTTTGATTCATCGTACGGGCATGCTATGGAAGCTCTTAACAATGAACCTGCTAAAATGTTCGTTTTAGTGATGTGATAGTCCAATGAGGTGCCGAAAATGTCATCATTAACTGCCAGATTCGTTTCGAGGACAGAATTCGATTCATACGAAGATTTTAAAGAAAATTTCAAGATCATCGTCCCTGAGAACTTCAATTTCGGATTTGATGTGGTAGACGTTTACGCGGAAAGTGATCCAGAGAAGATCGCCCTTGTCTGGTGCAACGACGAAGGAGAAGAGAAGACGTTCACCTTCAAGGATATGAAGCTCCAAAGCGACAAGGCCGCGAACCTATTCCAAAAGTATGGCGTGGGAAAAGGCGATACCGTCATGCTCACGCTCAAGAGCCGCTACGATTTTTGGATCTGTATGGTCGCCCTCAACAAGATCGGTGCGATAGCAATTCCTGCAACGCATATGCTAAAAGTGAAGGATATCGTATACCGAATAAAGAAGGCAGGCCTGAAGATGATCGTCTGCATCGAAGAAGACAGCGTCTCAGAACAAGTCGAAGGGGCTTATAGAGAGCTCGGTGACACATCGTTGGTCAAAGCCTTTGTGGGCGAAGAGTATCGCGAAATCGATGGTTGGGTGAACTTCAGAAAAGAGCTAAAAGATATGTCGCCCGATTTTCCCAGGCCCACCGGAGATGCTGCGACCAAGAACTCTGATGTTCTTCTTGGATATTTCACTTCAGGCACGACTGGCTATCCCAAGATGACAAATCATGATCATGCGTACCCACTCGGCCACATAATTACCGCAAAGTACTGGCAGAACGTGGAAGATAATGGCCTTCACTACACGGTGGCAGATACCGGATGGGCCAAATGTGTCTGGGGAAAGCTCTACGGCCAGTGGATCGCGGGTTCTGCAGTCTTCGTCTACGATTACGATAGGTTCGATGCCGGAACGATGATGGAAAAGGCGTCAAAGCATGGTGTCACCACTTTCTGCGCGCCTCCGACGATATACAGGTTCATGATCAAGAGCGACATGTCCAAGTACAACTTTTCCACGCTCAAATACGCAGTCACCGCCGGAGAGCCTCTCAACCCAACGATATACGACGAGTTTCTGAAAAACACAGGCCTTCGGTTGATGGAAGGTTTTGGTCAGACAGAAACGGTCATCTCAATTGCCAACTTCCCCTGGATAGATCCAAAGCCAAGCTCAATGGGAAAGCCCTCGCCAGAATATGACATAGTCCTACTGAACGCGAAAGGTAAGATATGTGAGGTAGGGGAAGAAGGCGAGATAGTGATCAAGACGGACAGGGTAAAACCCCCAGGAATCTTCGTCGATTATCACCAGGATCCAGAAAAGATGGGCGACACTTGGCACGACGATTACTATCACACCGGTGACACCGCTTGGATGGATGAAGACGGTTACTTTTGGTTCGTCGGCAGGACTGACGACATGATAAAGAGCTCTGGCTACAGGGTCGGCCCATTTGAGGTGGAAAGCGCGCTCATGTCTCATCCTTCAGTTCTCGAATGCGCCATCACCGGAGTTCCAGATTCATTGAGAGGACAAGTGGTGAAAGCAACTATCGTCCTTACGCCCAAGTACGCAGCCTCTGAGGCCCTCAAAAAAGAGCTGCAAAATCACGTAAAGAAGGAGACTGCACCCTACAAGTACCCAAGGATCATCGAGTTTGTAGATGAGCTTCCAAAGACCATCAGCGGAAAGATTAAGCGGACCGAGATAAGGGAGAAAGATAAGCCTTACCCCATGATTAACACACTGGAGTGCAAGGCTTGTGAAAGGTGCATCGTTGCGTGTCCAGTGAACGTCTTGAAGATGGGAGACGAAACCAACGAGAGAGGTTATCATTTCGCAACATATTCTGGGGAGGGCTGTATCGGCTGTGGAGCTTGTTATTACACCTGCCCAGAGCCGCTTGCGATCGAGGTCCACATTCCGACAAAGGAGAAAATCAAGGAGGAATAAAAGATGCCTGCCCAATTGGTTGATGGTAACAGCGCAGTGATCGTCGGGGCGATGTACGCCGGATGTGACTGTTTTTTTGGTTATCCCATAACTCCGGCCAGTGAGATTCTTCAAGAAGCCTCAAAATATTTCCCGAAAGTTGGCAGGAAGTTCGTCCAGGCCGAGTCTGAAGAGGCCGCCATAAACATGGCTTATGGAGCCGCAGCCGCAGGCCATCGGGTTCTTGCAGCGTCTTCGGGTCCTGGAATGAGCCTAAAGCAAGAAGGGATCTCTTACATCGCGGGAGCCGAGCTTCCTTGTGTCATAGTGGACATCGTGAGAGCAGGGCCGGGCCTTGGCAACATCGGACCTGAGCAGTCAGATTACAATCAGGCCGTCAAAGGTGGCGGACATGGTAACTACAAGAACATAGTTCTCGCCCCAAACTCCGTCCAGGAGATGTGCGACTTTATCATCAAGGCCTTTGACCTCGCTATCAAGTACAGAAATCCTGCCATAATTCTGGCAGACGGCGTCTTAGGTCACATGATCGAGCCGCTCAATTTCCCAGAAGTTGCGGTGGAGCCAAAAATAGACACGTCCTGGGCCGTATCCGGCAACCACGAGACCAGAGGTAACCTCGTCACCTCAATCGCACTTGATTTTGGCGAGCTGGAGGATCACAACATCAAACTCCAGGAAAAATATAGACAGATCGAGGAGAACGAGGCCGAATGCGAAGAGTACAGGACAGAGGATGCCGAAGTGATCCTGGTATCTTACGGGATCAGTAGCAGGATTGCAAAATCTGCGGTTGACGCAGCCCGAAAAGAAGGTATCAAGACAGGACTTTTCAGGCCGATAACGGTCTATCCATTCCCTGCAAAAGAATTGAAGGCCCACTCCGAAAGGGGCTGCAAGTTCATCTCGGTCGAGATGAGCAACGGTCAGATGGCAGAAGACATAAGACTTGCAACAAACTGCGCAGAGGTGGAGCTGGTGGCGAGGTATGGAGGGAGCCTGATTCAGCGCGACCAGATTTTAGAGAAGGTCAGGGAGGTGGCTTGAAAATGGCAGCTAAAGAGAAGATCATTGGCGGACATCCGGGATTGTACCCTGAATTTTCAAGAAAGGGTGGTGCTGCGCCCACGGCGACCCATTACTGTCCGGGTTGTGGCCACGGTATATTGCACAAGCTGATAGGCGAAGCGATGGCTGATCTTGAGATTCAGGACCGGTGTGTCTTAATGAGCCCGGTGGGTTGTTCTGTATTTGCCTACTATTACCTCGATTGTGGTCACGTCCAGGTGGCACATGGTAGGGCTCCTGCCGTTGCGACCGGCATCTCCCGCGCCGAAGGCGATTCCATCCTGATGTCTTACCAAGGCGATGGGGACCTTGCCTCCATCGGCCTAAACGAGACCGTTCAGGCCGCAAACCGGGGCGAGAAGATCGCAGTCTTCTTCGTGAACAACACCGTTTATGGGATGACTGGGGGACAGATGGCACCTACGACCCTCGTCGGCGAAGTTACCGCAACGACCCCAACCGGCCGAGATCCAAGAGATGCGGGCTATCCCATACACATGTGCGAGCTTCTCGACACGTTGAAGGCGCCAGTCTTCATCGAGAGAGTTTCTTTGTCTGACATAAACCACATAAGAAAAGCTAGGCGTGCCGTGAGAAAGGCTCTCGAAATTCAGAAGGACAAGAAAGGCTACACGTTTGTTGAGTTTCTGTCGCCTTGTCCCACCATCCTCAAGATGGATGTCAAAGAGGTTGAGAAGTTCATCAACGAGGAGATGGAAGCGGAGTTTCCGCTGAAACAGTTTAGGGATAAGTCCGGCGAGGCCGAGCCCATCGAAAGGCGCGAGAGCGACTTTTCCAAGGATTCACTGGATAAGGCTTTTGGCGTGACCAGTGCTGATTCCATCGACGTGATCCAAGATCCTGATTTCGAGATTAAGGGCGTCAAGATTGCAGGGTTTGGCGGGCAAGGTGTATTGAGCATGGGGTTGGCCCTTGCTCAGGCTGCTTACAGGACCGGGCGGTTTGTTTCTTGGTTCCCGGATTACGGGCCCGAGCAGAGGGGCGGAACTTCTAACTGTTCCATCGTGATCTCGGGCGAGTCGATCGGGTCGCCCGTGATCGATGAGCCTGACGTTCTTGTGGCTTTCAACAGGCCGTCTTTGGAGAAGTTCGGATATCAGGTCAAGAAGGGCGGGTTGATCCTTTACGACTCGGCGATCGGAGATTTCACGCCGCCGGAAGGCGTGAAGGCGATATTGGTTCCTGCAACGGATTTGGCATCGGCAAAAGGCGTTCAGCAAGCCACCAATACCGCAATGTTTGGAGCATTGATGGAAGTTGGAAACTTGGGACTTCCAAGAGAAGCTTTCGGCGGGGCGTTCAAACACACATTCGCCAAAAAGCCCAAGCTCATAGCTCTCAACCTGGAGATTCTGGAAGCCGGAGCCGAGAGCGTGAGAAACAGAAACTATAGTCATGAACCTTAGGCGTGATACTTAACGGAGCATCCCAAATAAATCATCTGCTACAAAGCCCGCGATTTATTGAGTTAGCATTGTCTTTTGCGCATAGGATAAGTGTCAAACTTAGCGTTCAGGACTATAATTTGATCTCGCAAGATTAGTGCTTAACAACACGAATGGGGCAAAATGTCGAACTCTGACGAGTTCGATACTTTTGTCCGAAAGGTATCGTTAAACACTATATCTTACCAAAATACGTCTACTCTTTCACCCCTGAGCCTCCAGGCGGAAGGAATCTAACTATCTGTTCGGTCGAAGCCACCGATTTTAGATAACGCCTATCATTCACCTTTTCGGCAAAGGTTCTGTAGATCCTCTTTGCCAGGTCGTCTGGGCTGTATTCGCCAGGTTCGATCTCGATCACTGGATTTGACTTTGCCTTTACAGCGGAGACTGGACCTCCAATCAATATGTCTTCAAAAATACCGATGGCTAGACCCGTCGGCACGTCTTTGAAATAGCGCCTCTCTCCACGGATTACAAAGGCACCTTTCCTGAGAAACTCGCCTGATTCTGGGGTTTTGGTGACCTGTTCTGCTTTTACCAGATAGCAATCGCCCTCGAAGAGCCCTGCCTTCCAGACACTAGAGTAGCTGACGGCGAACTGGGCCGCTTCTTCAAGGGTGGTTTCAGGAATCTCTTTTCCTTCGGTCTTTATGACAGTAAGTGGCGCCCCTGGCGCGTCGGTATGGAGCGCAAGATCCCTCTTTTCGAGGTATTTGGCATAGACTTCCTCGTTGGTGCTGGCGTCTTTTCCTCCGAGCACCATAAAACCGTCTGAAGAACGGAACCATCTGAACCGTTCGTACCACCTGAGCTTTCTTCGCTTGAGAACGCGTCTGGTCTTGGGCTTTGGCGCTGCTTTCTTTACGATCAGCTTTTTGGTCACTTCGAGCGCCTTTTTTGCGCCTTCCTGCTTTCTGCCCTGTTCTTTGGATCGGTCGTAATATCGTTTTGCGTTCTGGGGAATCGTGAGCTTTGCGTTCAGTTCAAGCTCGGTCCCGTCTTCGTCCAATAGCAGTTTTACCTCGCCTTGGTAGTTCAGGGAAAGGAGCTTTTCGGCGACGGGAAGGCCAGAGGTTTTTATCCGGGCCCAGATTTCTGAATAGGTGTAGCCTTTTTCCATTGCGTTTGCGATGGTGTTCAGGATCGATTCGATCTCGCCGTAATTTTCATAGATGAGGGCGCCACACCTTGCATATTCGCGCTCCTTTGCCGAAAAGTCCTCGATGGAGCGCTCTTGCATCTCTTTTCGTCGTTCGAGAGCAGTCTTGGGCTTTGGGCCCACAACTTCCTCTTCTGCCACGAAGAACTCGTCGAGGGCTTGGCTGAAGCTTGGAAAGACCTTCTTTTCGAGGTCTTCGTAGACTCGAAGTGAGGACGGAACGACGTCTTTTGCAGTACCATCCTCACAGACGATTTGGGGTTCGAAATTCTCAAGCGAGACGACGAAGACGTCTTTTAGGGCCTGGTGGAGCCGATCTATCTCTTCCTGGTCGAGGCTCGATGACGTTCGATCTTTTTCTAAACCCGCCCTGAGGCAGACTTCTTCGCCGTAGATTCCGCCCATGTTCAGGTTTCGGACCAGGGTTCTTACGATATCTGCATCGGATTGTGACACGATTGCAGCCAGATCCTCTCTCGACACGGTGCGCGGGTCGGTCTGGCTTTCTCGGTAGAGGTAGTCTTCTCCAGCAAGGAGCCTTCTATTTCGAAACGCCATCGGTCTTAGGGGAAGGATGATTCGTCCGGATTCGTCTGTGAGGAGGACGTTTCCTTTGGGGAACATCTCGACGATAAGCAGATACCTCCCGTCGGCCCGTTCCACCACGATCTCAATGACTCTGTCAAAGCCGTGCTGGTTCACAGCAGAGACCCTTCCACCTGAGACTCGCTGTCTTAGGACCGTTGGGAACTGGGGCGGCATCTGGGGGGCTTTTCTGGGCTTTTCGGTGAGGTGGACGCGCCGCCCGGCTTCGAGGACCAGGTCCTTTTTGCCCAAGCTTGCTGACTGGAAGGAGAACACCACCCGGTATGGAGAGAGCTGATAGGCTTTGCCCAAGAAGCCTCCTACCAGCTGTTCTCTTAGCTCTTCTGCCACAGCTGCTACGTCCACGTTGCTCATCGCCTTCTTCATAACCGGGTGATTGAGAGCCAATCGATAAATAGTTGCGGACGTGAATTAGAGAGCGGATCTAAGATGGCATCTGCTCGATTTTTGGCCGATCACATGTTGATGAAGCTTGCAAGGTGGCTCAGGCTTGCAGGCCAGGATGTCGCAAACCCCCCACCCAGAGTTGACGACGATTGTCTGATGGCTATAGCAAAGCAAGAAGATCGAATCCTTCTGACAAGAGACGTGATTTTAGCCCAGAGGTGCAAGAAGGCAAAGGTCGAGTCCGTTCTGATCCGATCTTCTGACCTTGAGTCTCAGCTCGGTGAGATGAGGGATTGGGGCTTATCCATGAAGCTAAAGCAGGTCCGCTGCACCCTTTGTAACGGCGACTTGATCGAGGTGACGGACGCGGAAGTTAGGGCGAAAGTTTCACATCTGGGCGAGGATGCGGCGCTCTGGAGGTGTGAAAGCTGCGGCAAGCTCTACTGGGAAGGATCTCACTGGAAGAAGATCAAAGAGAGGATGGAACGGGGTGGGTGAGGGGTGTGGGGGCGCTACAAGAGTCGGCTTGTATTCGCACCGGCCGAGCAACCACCTTTAAACATCATTTAAATAGGGAAGACACCAACCTTTGGATTTAGAGGTGTTTTTCGAAACCCTCAAAAATCTCTTTAATCTTCGCCAAGTCAAGGGATTGGTCTTTAGCAATCTCAAGAATTTTGTCTAATGTTGGATCATCCCCCTTTAATCGCATATTTCGCCTTGTACGAAAAATCCATTCGGAATATTTTAGATTTCCTTGATTATTATGGGGGTTTACCAGGTCATGATACAATAAAATTAAAACAAAAAATAGAATTGTATAGTCATCGAACTTTGATGAACTCTTAGATCCATGTGCAAGGCGATTTCTAATCATTTCACTTAAGAGGTATATTTCTTGTTCTGGAGGATAAAAAATTGTTCTACCTATTCGTGACGTTGGATCTATTAGCGCCCCTTCAAGGATTTGATAAAAATTTGTTGCTTTTTGATGTTCATGATGAACTTTACTTACCCATTTAAGATAGCCAGACCCATCCTCTGTGCAACATCCATCCTTTAATAAGGATTTTCTAACGATCCCTTCAATAACGGTACTCAATTGTTTAGCGCCTAAATCATATTTTTTCTGCATTATGGCGATAATACCATCTTTTATATCCTCATGCCTCTCTGCAAATTCGTTGTTCCCTAGTTCCTTAATATCAATGAATAAAAAATATAATAAATGATTCATCACAAGATGTGAATCTTTACTTATGCTCACTATGCTGAGAAGATGGCTCGTAGCATCTTGATCATTTAAATCAATTATCCACCGGCCGCCCCTGAAAATATGCCCCATTTCCTTCATTTATTAATTCCACCTAGATCTTCAACCAGACATTCGCCATCGATAATTGATTCCAAGGTGACAATTCTAGAAACTTTAACAAATCCTTCAAAAAGATATTCATTCTCAGCTGGATTCTCACCAGAGGCCCCTGACCAATACTTAAACGCATTCATGCGAATTTGGTCCAATGGAGCAGCAACGGCCTTTAAATATTGCTGATTTGCTCGATATAGTTTTCCTGTCAAGTTTAATTCTAAAATGTATCCTTTTTCACCCATTTCTTTCCACCAATATTGGATTGCTTTGGAATCACCTGGTATGACCCATAAACATCTATGTCGGGACGGCAAATTGGGGAAGAATTCTTTCCTAACTTCCTCAAAAATCCATTCTCTAGTCAATTTAAGATATTCGTCCAAAATAGGGCGATATGCATCTATAGTTTCCTCTTTTACATTAAAACTTGCAGAATCATAGAATCCGAAAAATGGATTTTTTCGATATCCAATAAAGTGAACTTGACCGAGTTCCCATTTTACCAGTTTGTGAGGTCCAGGGTTTTGTATATGGTTAGGACTTACGCAGTTGGTGCAATCATAATATTATGACTCAACTTTTTTATACATTCTCTTATAGCATCTCTAATGATGCTTTGTTTGATCTCAAACCAGCTCTTACCCGTTCTGCTTCTTTCGACT
>Ga0208771_1000282_pt1 | contig 32050 bp, 27 predicted proteins | sample AntAceMetag02UKX_FD_184775 | JGI IMG/M metagenome (GOLD analysis project Ga0208771, IMG submission 184775) | Saline lake microbial communities from Ace Lake, Antarctica - Antarctic Ace Lake Metagenome 02UKX (SPAdes) (version 2) | ecosystem: Environmental > Aquatic > Non-marine Saline and... | reverse complement strand
AAGATACTAAAGTAGAGCTGTCGTCTCAAGATAATCAAAAAATAAAATTAGATTCTGTAAAAAATTATTATGCATATTGGCAAATATTCGTAATTAATGAACTAAATCAAAAGAATATTTTAGAAAAGAATCTTGTAACAGGAAGTAAAAGGGGGTGGAGAATTTTATCGGATAAAATTATACCCTCAACAATTAATAAATTTGATATATACTTCGAATCAATTTTTGATTACAAATATTTTGATTATCTAATTTGGAATGAAATTGCCATAAAATCCAAAAATATTACTTTAAGTGAATCGAGATATAATATTTATTTAAATAAAATTAAAAAGCCTGCAAAAAGTATATTTACAAAATATTCATATTCTTATTGGATTCAATTCTTACGTAAATTAGGTGAACTTCATTATAAATATTTAAAAGCCGAGAAAATAAAATTATCTAATGAATTAAAGAGATTATTAACAAGTTCACTAAATTTAATATTAGATTCTACAGGGTACGATTTTTTAAAAATTTGTGATGATTATGATGGCGATTTTAAAAAATCAAGAGTTGCAACAATGATTGATAATGTTGAGTTACACCCTGGCTATTTAAAAAGGATTTATCTTTCTGAAATGGAGAACAAAATATATTATTCGGTTTTTATTAGTTACGGTAGTCCAGATCAAAAATTTGCTCAAAAACTTGATAATAAACTATTGAAACATGATATTGAAACATATTTTTTTACTGAAAGTGCGATTCCTGGTGAAAAATTACATCGTGAGATGAGGAAAGGAGTTAATGAATTCGATCGTGTTGTACTCGTTTGTTCAGAAAATTCATTAAATCGAGATGGGGTTCTAAATGAAATAGAAGAAACACTTCAAAGAGAATCTAGAGAAGGTGGAAAATCTATTTTAATTCCTATTACTTTAGATGACTATGTTCATTCTGAATGGAAACCATTACGACCTGATCTTGCTCAATCAGTTAGGGACAGAGTAGTGGCGGATTTTAAAAATTCTAATAGAAATGCTAAAAAATTCCTATCCGCTTTTAATAAATTGCTTAAGTCATTGGAGAAATAATAAACTACCACCTAACAATCGCATGGAGATAATAATGTGAGCTGTTCGATGATTTTGAATTTTCACGATGTTGACACTCTTATCTCATGTGTTGACCGTTTGGTATTACAAATGATTTATTTGATAACAAATTTATACAAGACTGTTAGAAAATGATAGATTAAAATTAGAGGACGACAAACATAAATAAAAAATCAAGTTAACTGAAGAGCTGATTGCTGTATTTGAAATTCGGTGCCTCGTAGCAAATTATTTAAAAAATTTAACTTTAATCTTTCGTATCTCCTCATCATCTTATTGTATTGTTAGCCGCCATAATGATATTTTTAACTGCTTAGTAAAATGGTACTTGACTTTTTTGGTTTTTTTGGTTATTTTAGCGGTGGGACATCCCACTCACATAAAGTAAGTTGAAATGTTTAAATATGTGATCTAAAATACCAGGTAAATATATAAAATAGATTGTAGGAGTATTAATGATGGAAACAATTATAAGAAAATACGATGCTAAATTGGATAGCAAGAAGAGGCTAACTATACGTGGTACTAAATTTGAGTTTTATTATATTAACGAATTTAATGATGGTACAATTGTTTTAAAGCCGCGAGTTTTAGTTAATCCCAATGAAATATAAGAAAATACACTTCGGATGATGGATAACTCAGTGAAAAAGCTAAAAAAAAGTGCTGTTTCAAAACCTGTAAATTTAGACAAGTATTTTAAAATGATGGAAGAATCTGATGAAGTTTGATATTTTAATGGGCGTACCTGAAATGAAAGAATTTTGGGATAAAATATGGGCTAAAGCCCAATAATTTTTGGGTGGTTCCTCCCCCCCCCGACATAAATGTTGGGGCAATTCAATACCCGTAATCTATTAAAATTAATTGACTAGCCCCGACTTTCAAGTCGGGGATTTCAAATGCTCTTCAAACTTTTTATCGGGCTTTAGCCCGGTTGGAAATTTTAACTTAATGATATTGAGTTACAACATTAAAATGATAAAATACCACCAGAGATTAAAATGCGCATACTGATAATAGACGATGAAAAAAACATCAGCATGCCCTGCGTTGCCTGGCGAATATCCATCTCAAGATTTTATTCGCAATGTGGAAAACCAGAACTAAATATGATGAGAACATTTTTCTGGCTCAAAGAGCCGGAGTTTTAATATAAATTTTAAAAAAAATATTTTTAACTTGACATAGTGAGTCCATGAGGATCAGAGTCTTCTGTGTTATCCGCGTTCTATGAGGTTAGTTGATTTCCAATTCTTTTCCCAAAAAATTCCTGAACCAAAATTGAACACTTTCTCGCACAACATGATCCCTTTTGGGAAATCCAATGCCATGCCGTGCATTTGGATACAACATCAGCTCAAAGTCCTTGTTCAAATCTTCTAATTTATCTATCAATTGAATTGTGTTCTGCATGTGTACATTATCATCCATTGTGCCGTGAGTAATGAGTAAACAGCCTTTATATTTATCAGCATGCGTCATCACAGAACCGAACTCATATCCTTCAGGATTTTCTTTTGGCGTATCCATGTAGCGTTCTGTATAAACAGTATCATATAGTTTCCAATCAGTGACTGAATATGACGCGATGCCATGCGTAAAGTAATCAGCAGCATAAGTAAGCGCCATGCAGGTTGCGTACCCGCCGTAGCTGCCGCCAGTAATTCCAATTCGTTTAGGATCAATAAAAGATTTCTGGCATAGCCATTTAACAGCAGCAATGTAATCGTGCATTTCCCATTTACCAAGATTGCGATACATCAACGCCACTCCTTTTTTCCCGAAATGCCCGGAGCCACGATGATCGACAGCAATCACGATAATTCCATTTTGTGCCAGATAATGCCCGCTTAATCTCATGAATGAATTGGATACCGTACCGGATGCCGGACCACCGTAAATTCTGAAAAGAACAGGATATTTTTTTGTTTTATCAAAATCCGGAGGAAGAATCCACATAGCGGGCAAATCGAAACCATCGCCAGAGGGAATGGTGAACAATTCAACTTTTCCCAGATCGTATTCATCCATGATGGCTAACTTCTGATCTCCCAGGTTCCGAATCAACTTGCAGTCTGTTGAATAAAGGTCAACTTTTGTCGGCTGAGAGATATTACTGTAGCTGTCAATAAAATAACTTCCTCCAGGCGAAACACGACAACTGTGGTTTCCTTCGATTGTTGTCAATTGCTTTAAATTTTTACCCTTGAAATTCACGCTATAAAGATGAGTTTCCAGGGAGTTGCCCAATGTACGCTGAAAATAAACAATTTTATTTTCTTCATCAACCAACGCAATGTCGCTGACGTTCCACTCGCCTTCGGTTAAACGTGTTTTTAAATGACCTGCCATATCGTAATAATAGAGATGAGACCAGCCATCTTTGTCCGACTTAAGAATAAATCCGCTGCTGTCTTTCAAAAAATAAATATTTTCAAACCACTCAACCCACGCAGACTGTTTCTCATTATAAATTTCAGTTTTCTTGCCGCTTTCTGGATTGGCAGAATAGATTATAATATTGTCCTGTTCCCTGTTCATCCATTGGAAGAATAACCGTTTGCTGTCCGGAGTCCAAAATGGACAGGCAACATACTGTTCAGAATCACCTTTAATATCAACCCAGGTGATATTATTTTTTTTAAGATGAACAATTCCCAATTTTACATCCGGATTAGGATCGCCTGGTTTTGGATAATGTTCTAACTCAAGTTCACCATGTACACCATCAGCACGATAAAGAGGGAATTCAGGGACTTTGCTGTCGTCAAAACGAAGGAAAGCAATTTTTTCGCTGTTAGGCGACCAATAGAAAGCAGCGTAGCGTGAGTCTCTGCCAAGAATCTCTTCATAATAGACCCAGGAAGCCCAGCCATTGTAAATTACATCAGAGCCATCAAATGTTAATTGATGCTCCAAATTAGTTTCAATTTCCAGCGCAAACAGATTGTGATCTCTTGTAAAAGCGATCCATTTTCCATCTGGAGAAAATTTGGGATTTTTTTCGGAAGCAGGATTGGCTGTGAGGCGGTTAAATTTTTCCGTAATAGTAGAAAAATAATAAAGATCATTTTTTCGGTTGAATGAAAAATTAGTGTAATTGTCTGTACGCGCCGAACTGCTTCTTAATGAAAAATCTTTGGGAATCTTATCTTTATAGACGTCATAATCAAAATAAACGCTTCCTTCGCCAGTTTGAGCGTTGACTTTAATTAATTTGGTTTTTGCATTTTTATCATGCGAATCTTTTCTTGACTCAAGATAAAAAGCATCATCCAGCCAGCCCTGAATGCGAGGCAATTGTCCAGTTAATCTCGGTTTACCGCGCTGATAGACTTGTTTGTAAGTGAGTTTCTTTTGTTGAGCGGGGGTTGTTGAAATAGAGACAAATAGGAAGAGAAGAGAGAATAATAACAAAAACGAGTGCTTTTTGATAAAGGACATAAAATTTTCTCCCGATAAATTCTTGATAAAACCCATTTAATGAAAGTAATAAAATTAATTCATTTTTTCAAGTATAAAAATCCAAATCCTTGCTTTTTAAAAAATATTTTCGTAAATTTACTTCAATAAAAATTGACACAAAAAATTAAACTGAAGTGGGAATAATTATGAGCAGAAGAAATCTAAAAATATTATCGTTAACTTTATTAGTGATTTTATGTGCAAGTTGTGATCTGACAACAAAATGGATGGCAAAAAATCAATTAAAACATGCTGCTCCGATTAGCATTGTCAACAATTACCTGGAATTGAGATACACAGAAAACACAGCGATTGCATTTAGCATGCTACATTCAATTGAACCAAATTTCAGACAATGGATCATTTACAGTTTGTCGTTAGTGGCGATTTCGTTCCTCAGTATTTTAATCTGGAAAGTCAGAAATGAATCATTCTTGTGGCTTTTATCATTAATGTTGGTTTTTTCCGGTGCTATTGGTAATTTATCAGAAAGAATCTTTCGTGGCTACGTAATTGATTTTCTTCATTTACATTATTACGATAAATGGAGCTGGCCTATTTTTAATGTGGCGGATATATTGATTACCTGCGGCGCGATTTTATTGGGGATTTTAATGTTGCGAAATCCTTCTGATAACAAAACAGAAATTATGGACACAGAATAAGAGGACTTTTTATGAATTTAGGTGATTTACCAGTTTTTGAACAAAATATTGATGTGTTTAAAAAAGATTTAGAAAAATTTTGTACAGAAAACAATATCTCAAGATTTGAACCAGAAGATATTTTAGAACTATTAGAAGAAAGGGAAGACATAAACTGGATCGTTGAACAACTTCAGCAGGATAATGCAGAATTGGATAGTGAAAAATTTACATCTTTGCTCACGTCAATTCAATCAATTGTTGCACCTCCCAAAGATGAAGAAGAAGAGCCTGAAGAAGATTTAATTGAAGAACAAGCAGAAGAAATTGAATTCGAAGAAGCTGGTCCACCAATGGATTTATCCCAACTTGACATTTCGCAAGTGGGAGATCAGATAGAAGCAATCACCGGGATGAAGTTACCCCCTGGAGTGGACATGCATCAAGTCAAAAAGATAATGGAAGGTCCCCAGGGTAAAATGATGGGTGATTTTGCAGAATGGTGTCAAGAACAGGGAATAGACATGGCTTCAATGACAGATCAAAAAAAAGTACAGGAATTAAATGAACAGTGGATGTCAACATCGAGACCAGCGTTTGATGGCAAAACGCCGGCTGAAATGTCTGAGGGAGAGCCTTCGCTAATGTCAATGAAAAAAGTAGAGACCTACCGTCGAGAACAACCCCGCATCGGAAGAAACGATCCCTGTCCTTGCGGCAGTGGGAAGAAATACAAAAAATGCTGCGGCAAGGGGAAATAAATTATTGGGTAACAAGGTAATTTGGTAATTAGTTGACAAAATCATAAAAAAATTATAAAGAGATTTAAACATATTTTATGAAGAAACTGCTATCTCATTTTATTATAGAAGAATGTAATAATCTGATTTGAAAAGCACAACATAAATAATTTTAAGTCCTGATTTGTCCATCTCCGATTACAACGAATTTACTTGTTGTTAATTCTCTTAATCCCATAGGTCCAAAGGAATGAATCTTTGTTGTGCTAATTCCAATTTCTGCGCCTAAACCTAATTCTCCACCATCATTGAATCGAGTTGAGGCATTGACCATAATTGCTGAACTATCCAAAGATTGTATAAATTTTTCAATAGCTATTCTGTTTTCACTCACAATGGCTTCGGTATGGTCGCTTCCATATTTATGAATATGATCAATAGCCGTTTCCAAATTATCTACGATGCGAACAGATAAGACCAAGTCTAAAAATTCTGTGTCAAAGTCTTCATCTGTAGCCGGAATGATTTCATCGGAATACGAACAGCTCTTTTCGCAGCCTCGAATTTCAACGTTAGAATTTTGAAGATCTTTAATTATCAGTGGCATAAATTGCTCTGCAATTTTTTCATGAACCAGTAATGTTTCAGTTGCATTGCAAACCCCCGGTCGTTGAGTCTTCCCGTTAATCACAATTTTTCGTGCTTTTTCGATATCTACATTTTCATCAACATAAACATGGCAATTACCCTTATAATGCGCAATAACAGGGACAGTGGCAACGCTTTTTACCCGCCGAATGAGTCCTTCTCCACCACGCGGAATAATCACATTCAATACTTCATCCATTTGTGCCATTTCGTCCACTGTGGAGCGTTCAGTTGTCGGGACGATATTGATAACATTTTCCAAATTCCAGAACGCCAGCGCTTCTTTTAAAATTTTGGCCAGAAACTGATTCGAGTTAAATGCTTCAGAACCTCCCCTGAGCATTAATCCATTACCAGCATAAAAACAGAGCGATGCTGCCTCCACTGTAACGTTTGGTCGGGATTCAAAGATCACGCCAATTACTCCCAAAGGTATCCTGCGCCGCTGTACAATTAAACCATTTGGGCGAGTGTTGTTTTCGATAATTTCTCCCACCGGATCTGGAAGCTCGGCAACATTCAGCAGACTGTCTGCCATTCCTTTTATTCGGTCAGGCGTTAAAGTGAGCCGGTCGAGCATAGCGGCAGACAATCCTTTTATTTTTGCATTTTCAATATCCAATAGATTCGTTTCCTGGATGGTATTCTTGTGCTTCTTTATTAATTCTGCCATTTTTTTGAGAATTGTTTTTTTTGTGTTTGTAGAAAGAGCCGGCAGCAGCAGACTGCTCTTTTTTGTCTTTCTCCCTAATTCGAGTAATGAATTTGTTTTCATTGTTCCTCCGTAATTACTAAATTATCTCTGTGAATGATTCCTCGTTTAAACTGAAAACCAAGAATTTTTTCAATCTCTGAAGATTGATGACCAGCAATTTTATTTATTTCTTCACTACTATACTCCACAATACCGCGAGCGACTTCTGTTTCATCTTCCCGATAACATCGGATGCCATCACCCCGAAAAAATTTTCCTTCTGCTCGAATAACTCCAGATGCCAAAAGACTCGCTTTATGTTTAGTAACGGCATCTGATGCACCTTTGTCTATTATAATTGCTGCTCGGGATTTTAGCGCATGTGCAATATATGCCTTCCATGAATTCAAATTATTTTTGGTTGACTCAATAAATGTTCCAATTTGTTCACCATTTAATAATCTATCAATAATATCCAGAGTTTGACCATTGGCAATAATTGTTGGGACACCATATTGCGCCGCCATATAAGGAGCTGTTAATTTGCTTTGAATACCCCCTCTGCCCAATGTTTTTGATTGGACATTGCTATTTTTATTTTGCAATTGGCGCAGTTGGGACATTGACATTGTCGAAAAAACAGTTGCGTCAGGATTTTTCTTCGGATCCTGTTCTGCAATACCATCGATGTCAGAAAGAATGATGTACAGATCTGCCATAACTATATTTGTACAAAGTGCACCGAGAAAGTCATTGTCGCTGAATTGAATTCCTTTTACACTAACAGTATCATTTTCATTTATAATAGGGACAATGCCATTTTCAATCAATTTATTCAATGTGTTCCTGGCATTCAAGTAACGATTCCTGTCATTCAAATCGTCATACGTTAACAGGATCTGAGCGGTATTTAAGTTATAAGCTTGAAAATATTGTTGAAAATAGCCCATGAGAATTGGCTGTCCAATTGCTGCCGCCGCTTGCTTATTTTCAATAGAAGATCCACACTCTCTTAACAGATTTTGACCGGCAGCAACCGCGCCACTTGAAACCAGAATCACTTTGATTCCGCGCTGAATTTGAATGGCGACTTGACGTGTTAACTCCACTATTTTACTGGTATCAATTTTTCCGTTTTTATGACATAAACTGGAACTTCCAACCTTAATGAGTAAACGTTGAATATTCGGTATTTTTCTTATTTGCTCCTTCATTTTATTAGTCTCGCTATTTGTTGGTACGCGTCTCTAAATGGAATACCCTGTTTGACTAAATCATAAACTCTTTCTGTCGCAAAAAGCTCTTCGGTCATGGCGGCAGCACATTTTTTTCGGTTCACAGATAAATTGTTGAAAAGTTGTGCTGCTATTTCTAAACTTTCTTTTGTAATAGCACACGCTTTCATCACTGGCTCTTTCGTGAGTTGAACATCGCGATTGTAACCTGAAATTAAATTACTAACCAAAGAGCGAACCTCAAGTTCACAAGAAGAGACGACATGATATTTTGCCCTGAGCAGTTCCAGAATATCCGGGTTTTTCTTTTGAGGCATAATGGAACTGCCCGTGCAAAATTCATCAGGCAATTCAAAATAACCAAATTCCGCCATACTGAATAAAATCAGATCAGTGGCGATTTTATTCAAATCGAACATTACCTGACTCAAAGCATGAAGAAAAGAATTCTCAAATTTTCCACGACTATTTTGGATGTAAATAGAATTTTTCTGTACACGCGCAAAACCTAATTCTTTCGCTGTAAAATCCCTGTTTATTTCCAATGGCACGCCATACCCGGCTGCTGTACCGAGAGGTGACTGGTTCAAAATTTCAATTACTGTACCCAATAACCGTTTATTATCTTCCATCGAATCGATAAATGAACCTGCCCAAAGCTTAATAGAAGAAGGCATGGCTTTTTGCATGTGTGTATAGCCAGGAATTTTAACGTCTCCTTCTCTATTGATAAAAGCTGAAATTGAAATTTGCAATTTTTCCATCAATGAACGAAAATTCCTGCCCTGGTCTCGTAAATAAAGTCTCAGGGCAGTCAGTACCTGGTCATTTCTTGAACGAGCCGTATGAATTTTCTTACCGAGATCTTCTAATTTATCAGTCAAATAATTTTCAATGGCAGTGTGACAATCTTCCTGTTCTTTCTTGATTTTAAATTTACCCTGTTTGTCCAATTCAATTATTTCTTTTAGAGCCAGCAGTAACATGCCCAGTTCATCTTTTTTGAGTATGCCGATTTTGCACAGCATTTTCGCATGAACAATGGAGGCGATACAATCATATTTGATCAACTTCTGGTCGAGGATGTAATCATCCCCGACCGTAAAGTCGATAACCCGGCTGTTTACATTTTTACCTTTATCCCAGAGTTTCATTTTAACACCTTTGTTTTAATTTTGCAACTATACGAGCCCACGAAACACACTAACGCATTATTTTTAATACAAAAAACAGCAAAAAAACATTTAAAATTATTTCGTGTATTTCGTGGGCACAAATCTTATTCTGCATGGTTACTTAATTTTCTCTCCAATCATACGGTTTTCCTTTTCTTAACACCAGGTGATGCGCTTTCAACCGAATTGCATTTATGTTAATAAATCCCCTGGCATCGGTTGCATCGTAATCGCCTTCAACTTCCATACTGGAAAGTTCCTGATTATATAAAGATGTCGGGGATTCTCTCCCAATTATCATGACATTTCCTTTGTACAGGGACAACATAACTTTTCCGTCAATCGCTTCCTGACTTTTATTGAAAGCATTCATCAGGAAATCCATTTCCGGCGAAAACCAAAATCCATTATAAATTATTTTAGAAAATTTCGGAACGAGCATATTTCTGATGTTCATTACCTCTTTATCCATGGCAATTCCTTCCAGATCCTGATGGGCTTTCCAGAGAATTTCTGCGCCCGGGTTTTCATAAATCCCTCTTGACTTTATCCCGATGAACCTGTTCTCAACCATATCCACTCTGCCGATACCATTTTCGCTGCCCAGTTTGTTGACATAATTAAAAAGCTCCAACGGATCAGATTTTTCAGTTCCATCATTTTCATTGATGACTCGAATCGGAGTGCCGTCTTTAAAATGAATTTGAATTATAGTTTCCTGGTCTGGCGCATTTTTCGGAGATATGGTCTTGCTGAATGTATTCTCTGGCGGTCGAAACGCCGGGTCTTCCAAAATTCCAGCTTCATGGCTGATGTGCATAAGATTTTCATCTTCACTAAATGGTTTATTGTTTGAAGAATTTATTGGTATATTATGCTTTTTTGCATAATTGATGAGGTCGCCTCTTCCGCTGAATTGACTTAAAAATTCAGGGTCTTTCCATGGTGCAATAATTTTTATATCAGGTTTAAGCGCATAATAGGCAAGTTCAAATCTGACCTGATCATTGCCTTTACCGGTCGCTCCATGGGCAACAAATTCGGCATTTTCTTTTTCAGCAATTTCAATTTGGGCTTTTGCCAGCAGCGGTCGTGCCAGAGAAGTGCCCAACAAGTATTTGTTCTCATAAACAGCGTTTCCTCTCAGTGCTGGAAAAATATAATCAGTTACAAATTCTTTTTTTAAATCTTCGATGTAAACTTTTTTAGCCCCGGTTTTTAAGGCTTTTTGCTCAACTTCTTTAAAATTTTCTCTTTGACCAACATCGCCGACAAAACAGGTTACCTCATACCCTTTTTCAGATAACCATTTTACTAGAACAGATGTATCCAGACCACCACTGTAAGCGAGTACAACTTTTTTGTTTTCCATTTTCGTCTCCTGAATGATTATTAGTTATTAAGTTTTTTTCCAGTCCTCAAAGGTCCTGGAGAGCCTTGAGGTCTATCCTACATGGTCAAAATAATTTAAGGCAAAATGATTAAAGATTAAAAATTATTTTGTCCATAATTATTTTATCTTATTTTTTTCTGCATATAAGGCGTTCGTATCTGAATTGTTACAATTTTTTCCAAATACAGAGACCACCTTAAAATATTACAGGCAAAGTTTTTTTAAATGAATTATAAAAAGGTCGGTATAATGCGGTTGGATTGCTGAGAGAATTTATTATGAACTTGGAATATTGGGATTTATTTAACTAATTGCAATTTTTTTCATTCGTTCTGATTAAATAACCAAACCGCCTGCTTTATAGACTTCGCCTTGACAGATAAAGCCGACCCTGCTGTCCCGGCGAAGCAATATCGGTATCGTTTCAGACGGTTCATTTTTAACAACTTGTAAGTTTTCATAATAATTTAGATATGTTACGATTCAAAAATTCAAGTTCAATTTATATTAAAAATTATACTGATTAAAATCATATTTGTTTCTTTTTGGGATAAATAATTTGGCAATTAAAAATTTAATTACAAGTCTTCTGATAATTTTCCAGGCGGTCGAACGTTTTTACCGTTTCGATTTGTGAGCCTGTCTCCCAAATCTTCACGCGCCTTTTCTGCCAGCACTTTCAATTTTTTCACAATTTCTGGATGTCGTACTGCCACATCTTTGGTTTCACTGATGTCATTTTTCAGATCGCACAATTCCAGACCGCACTTTCCTTTATTATAAGGTCCAGGATACCCATCCAAACCATTCATATATGGAGGAGATGTGATTGCCAAATCCTGCTTTGCGGTGTGTTGGAAGTCTTTCGAGTTTGCCAAAAACACTTCACTTTTTGCATTGATTCCTACATCTTGTTTCCCCTTGTAACTGGGGCTTTACTAATAAAATAATGAAATTAAGTATTATTTATTATCCCGAAACTTCTCTATTTCCCTGCGCTCTTTTTTGGTTGGACGCCCTTTGTATTTTGGATGTGTCATCTTGGATGACTTGTAAAAAAGGTTTCGAATATCTTCAGATTCCTTTTTTTCATCAGTCAATTCGTGCTCATTATATAATAGCCTGGCATCTACCGCTTTTATATTTTTATACGCAATATCCAGAACATCAAAAGTTCTGGTGCGCATTTTAAATTTCACTGCAATTATATCACCAATCTTTATCATTTTCGAAGCTTTAGCGACCTGCTCATTTACCTTAACTTTGCGCTGTGTGCAGGCATCACTGGCTTTGCTCCTGGTTTTAAAGATGAGAGCAATTTTTAGCCATTTGTCGAGACGTATTGTTTTAGTTTTTAAATCAGTCATTTTACACAACCATAAATTAGAGTTATTGATTAATTTTAAATTTAGGTTACTATTCAGATATAAAAATTGCCCGCGAAATACTCGAAACAATTACACCCTTCGACTACGCTCAGGGTGAAGTCTGCGACATCTTCATTAGGTAATAGTTACATTTTAACTCTTAACAAGTATATATTAAGATTGGGCTTTAAACTTTGAACGCCTGTGCCTGAAGGGTATCATACTGATTAATATAACAACTCTTATTAAATTATACAACAAAAAAATTCATTTGCATTTTATTATAAATATTGGTAAATTTTCATGTTTATGTAGGTGAATTCAAGTAGCAAGTGCAACAATGTAACTCATTAATTATCAAGCAAATTCATTTTCCCCAAAAAACCTCCAGCATTGTGTGAGAGGCTTTTTGGGGAAAATGAATTATATAAACCAGAATTTGCATGGTACAAAAGTGTTGCACTTATTACTTGAACTTACAGTAGAAATTGGGAATGGCTTTATTAAAGGAATTATAATGAAAAAGTGTTTGAAGTTTTTATTGATCGTTGTTACATTATTCGTTTTTTCAAAATTGGTTTCAGGAAAAAATTTACCCGAAATGTTTTCGTTTACCCGGGGAATAACGAGGCCCATGCTTTCTCCGACTGCCAATAATATAATTTTTGGCGGTGAAGATTATCGTGGTTTGTACATTTTAACTTTAGAATCTGAACAAACAACAACTATCGCAAAAAATTTAGGAGCAGGCTACGGGGCTAATTATTCATCCAGAGGGAATAAAATCGGGTTTAAGCTGATCGACAAAGATGGATTTCAACAACCAGTATATTATGACATCATTGGACAGACAATTGTCGAATTACATAAAGAATCAATCGCTGCAGGAGTTCCTACTTTCTCAAATAACGGAAGTATTGCTTTTACCATCGGTAGTGAATTGTTTGTTTTGGATAAAAATTTAAAAGAGATATTTCGATTCAACCTGGGGTATTACGCGAACCTTGCCCCTATTTCACCTGATGGAAAAAAGGTTGTTTTTAATGACGAGGATGATCAGTTCTGGATTTTGGAATTAGAAAAGGGGAAGAAAGTTCAATTAATTTTTGGACCAGAAAGTTATTTTAATCCGGTCTGGTCCCACGATAGTAAAAAAATTGCTTTCAGTAGTATAACTGGTTTCATGTTTACTTATGATTTAGCTGAGAAAGTTCAATATAATATCGGTAGGGGGAGTTCAGCAAGCTGGTTGGAAAATAGCGACAGAATAATTTTTTGTGAGCAAGAATGGGACGAAAAATATCAAGTGATCTCTTCTGTGCCAGTCCAAATAAAATATAATGGTGACGATAAACAGGCATTAATGGACAGCAGCGATAACCTGATTCGCTTTGCTCATTATTCTTCAGTTTCTGGTAAAATGACTTATGTAGAAAATAATCAAATAGTAATTGGCGAATCGAAAAAAATTAAAAATAAATTAATGCTTATTTCGTTACAAAAAATAAAAGCTGAGACAGCTAAACTTAAGCAATCGGTTATAGAGCCATTACCTGAGCTCCCCTCATTATTAGATCAAATGGAAATTAAATCCTTCCCTACGCCATACATCCATCAAGTTTATGACACGCCAAGTTGGTTTAATGGGCATTGGGCTTGTGGCGCGACTTCTGCAATGATGGCATTGGCATATTATAATGTTCTGCCAGCCTGGACATGCAATTGTTCCTCGCCTTATTTTCATGAAAGCAAATATGGCAGATATATCTGCGAAACCTATGCTTTCAACGGATATACTTATAATATTGGAGGGTATGATCCAAACAGTAATCTTGGTTATGGAGGCTATGGTTTTATTATTCAGAATAATTGGGCAGATACAAAAGGAAATATGGCAAAATATGCCAGACAGCATGGTTTGGGTTCAACAGTTGATTGGATCCCAGCTATTCAAAATTCCAGCAAGATATTAATAAAGAATTCCCGGTTGTCATTTTAAATAGTCTTACCGACGCTGGTCATTATATATTAGGTGTTGGTTATAATAGCTCACAAAAAAGCGTTTTTGTGAATGATCCCTATGGAAATAAAAACAACGGTTACATGAACTACAGCGGCAGAAAAGTAGTTTATGATTGGCCTGGCTATAACAGTGGTCATGCTAATTTGAATATCGTTCATTGTTTAATTTATATGCGGCTGTCCTGTGATCTTGTTATGTCACCTTTTTCGTTTCCCGATACTTTGAGCCTTGGCGAAAAAATTCCTTTAACATTAACAATTGCTAATGTTGGGAAAAAAATGAGCGATACCTGTACAGTAAGTTTGTATATGTCATCAAACAGTTATTTTAACAAAAGCGATGATTTGTTAAAATCAATTGCTGTGCCTGAAATTGCAGAGAGTGACTCCATAGTTTTTGAAGTCAATGTAACAATCCCCAATTCCCTGCCCAGTAAAAAGTGGGCAATTGGAGCATTAGTTGATGCTAACAATGATATAACAGAAATTTCAGAAGCGAATAATCTCTCTTATAGTATTTTTGTATTGAAAGGCTACCCGGAATTATACAGATTCGTTCCATCTCCAGATGCAGAAATTTTTACACCAAGACCGGAGATCAGCGCTCGGTTCAAAGACGGATATTTTGGTATCGTTTCGGATTCCGTTAGGTTATATTTAGATGGTCAGGAAATTACTGAAAGCAGTGAAATTCAAGCCACTAAAATTATATACACCCCGGCTACCGATTTGTCACAGGGCAGCCACGTTGTTAAAGTTGAAGTACAAAATAGTCTTGGATACAAAACCATGAAAGAGTGGCAGTTTCAAATTGTAACAACTGCTGTTGATGGCAATAATAATATAATCGGTAAAAGAGAATACGCATTATCTCAAAACTATCCGAATCCCTTTAACTCGTCCACTCAATTTCAATATCAAATTAATGAACCAGGCTGGATTAGAATAAATATCTATTCGGTTGAAGGAAAATTAATCAAGACATTGGTTAACGAATATAAAACAGCAGGAACATATCACTGTCGTTGGAACGGGAAGGATAATTCAAATAGTTCAATAGCCAGTGGCATATATTTTTATAAAATAAACAGTAAAAATTATTCAAAAACCTGTCGCATGATATATTTAAAATAAGAATTATGAAAACACTCTATTTTTCCATATTTGTTGTAGTTATTCTCATCTTATTAATTTTTGCCTGTGAAATAGACCATGGGCTTTATCCGATAAGTTATAAAATCACCGGGAAAATTCACTTTTTTAAAGGCGAGCCACCCGAAAATACCGACCGCATCGAAATTTTTGCATTGAAGGAATTTCCGCCGCAAGACCCGCAGAATTTTCTCTATTTAGGAAGATCGGGCGCGTTGGATTATCAGCAGGGGAGCAGTGTGAGTTATGAAATTCAGGTTTCAAAAACTTCCTACCAGTTGATTGGTCTTTTGTGGAAAGAAAAGGGTGAAGATTGGAACCTAACTGGTTTAATGGGATTTTATACCGGAGGCTTACAATCATTTTTTCCGGATTCGGTAGCTATTACAAAGGAAAATCCAGTCGCCGATAGCGTTGACATTTATGCCAATTGGGATGTTGTTTCAAAAGATGCGGCAGTTTCGGGAAAGATAACTTACCAGGGAGATTGGCCTGAAGATACCCAGTTACTGTTGCTTGGAATTTATCCGGTAAAACCAACTTCTGATTTCAGTTTTATTTTGTTTGAGAATTTGGATTATACACAACCGATATTTGCGGATTCATCGTCTTACAGGCTCCCGGTAAACTCAGGCGTGTATAATTATGTGGTTTTATATTGGGTTGGAAAAAGCATTAAAAATTTGAGTGATCTGGTGGAGATCGGGTTTTACAAAGAAACAAACAATCCGCATGAACCAGGAAGAGTTGCTGTCTCATCAAACCAGGAAGCAGAAAATATTGATATTAATGTTAATTTTAAGGACATTGAGTTTCCGAAATGAAATTATTTTTTTGACGAGATAACAGGATAAACAAATTTTTTTGTTTTAATTAATTTAGAGAATCAGTATTTGCCAACGAAATGCACAAAAAGACACGAAATGATTTTAGAAAATTCAGCCTGGCTTCTATTGTAAAAATTTTGTATTCGTATATATCGTTGGTTGTATATTTATAGTTGCTTTCGTAACTTTCAGTGATGGTGATATATTGTTAGAAATATAAAAAACAAAAATTATGGCAGAATTATTAATAGCAAAATAATAAGAAATAAAAAATATTATTCTGCTGTAAATCATTCTGCCATATAATATTTTTATTAAATGTTGTTAGAATATTAGCAGAATTATTTTTATCTGAACAGTTGCTTTTTCCCCAAAAAGAAAGCGAACAGGTTGCCTTTAATCATTTTGCCATAAAAATATTATGAAATTTCGCAAAAACATTTTCACTATTATCTCAATATTTATTCTTGCATCTCAAGCTCAAACGGCTGAAAAAGGCATTATTACAGGGATTGTGATGGATGCCAGATCAAGAGTAAAATTACCCGGTGTAAATATTCAAGTTGAAGGTACAATGTTGGGCGCTAGCAGTGATATTAACGGCAATTTTGTTATTTACAATGTACCAATTGGCAGCCACACAATTCGTGCTACAATGATAGGTCACCTGCCAGTCCATATTAAAAATGTGTGGGTTTCGCCAAACAGGGAAATTTCCGTAGAAATCAAATTAGAAGAGACAGTGATTAACTTTGATCCGCTTATTGTTTCGGCGAATAAAATGAATAAATTTCTGGACTCAACCCCAAATAGTGTTTCAATAATTTCCGCGCCAGAAATTGAAAGGCGACACGCTTTTCGAGTGGATCAGGTATTAGAAGCTGTACCTGGGGTGAATTTCGTTAGAGACCAGGTTAATATACGCGGCTCAACCGGGTTTACGATTGGAGCTGCGAATCGCACCCTGTTGTTGGTTGATGGTGTGCCAGTGATGGCAAGTGACACAGGTGAGTTCAACTGGGATCTGCTGCCAGTTTTGGATATTGAGAAGATTGAAGTTGTAAAGGGAGCTGGGTCTGCGCTGTGGGGAACGGCTGCTTTGGGCGGCGTTATTAATATAATTACTAAATCTCCGGTAGAACAGGGTAAAACGATGGTAAGAATTATGGCGGGTGAATATGGCGAGCCCCGATACGATGAATGGAAATGGACAAATACGCCTTTACAGTTCAGCAGATTTGATATGAGTTACAGTAAAAAAGTTGGCGCGCTCGGATTACGCCTTTCAATCGGGCGTTATGGCTCTACTGGTTATTCAGAAGTTGGTGATTTCAAGCGCTGGAATTTTACAGGTAAGTTCATTTATAATTTTAAAAACGGATCATCGTGGACAATATATAGTTCTTATAATCGCAGAATAGAAGGCATTTTTGTTGGTTGGAAAAATCCATTGCATCCATTTGAAGTGCAACCTTCTAATCGCAACAGCCGCGGTAAAATGAAGATGGCAAATGTTTACACTAAGTACAACTGGATTTTATCACCAAAAGCAGCATTAAAATTTCGTGTTTCGTACTTAATGACCTTAATGGGGAATCAATTTATTCAATCAACTGATTTTAACCCGGCGCGTGGATTGGGCGCTGAGATTCAAGGGGATTTGTTACCAGTTTCGAATTTAGATTTGACTTATGGCTGTGAATTCAAATGGGATACGGGCAGTACAAAATATTTTGGAGACCATAAAGGATACACCATCGGGTTTTACGGACAGGCGGAATATCGTTTGAAAGAAAATATCAGATTTACGCCAGGCTTGAGATATGATCGTTATAAATTGATTGATGGAATGTCACAAAGTTTGTTGAGTCCAAGATTTGGAGTAAACTATAAGCCAATGAGCAGCACAATTCTTCGTGCTTCTGCGGGCAGCGGATTTCGTGCGGCAACAATAGCTGAACGGTATCTTAATTTTGAAAACAGCAGCGTTGTTATTGAAGCAAATCCTGAATTAAAAGCCGAAACTTCATGGTCGTATGATATTGGATTGAGACAATATATTTCAAAAAATTGGTACTTTGAAATTGGTGCATTCAGAAATAATTTTGATAATTTAATTGAGATAGATTTAAAGCAAAGCCAGATCGAATTCGCAAAAGATATTCGCGTATCGGTTCGTTTTCAAAACCTGATCAAAGCAAAAATTGAAGGGATTGAACTGACCACATCCGGGCACTGGTGGCGAGATCGGTTGAGGTTGACAGCCACCGCTACAATTATTGAACATGAAGATTTGCTAACTCATAAACCGTTAACGTACCGACCAAAAGTAATTGCTTATGTGAATCCCTCTTTGTGTTTGAGTTCATGGGAACTGCACGCTGACTACCGCTATGCCAGCCGAATTGAAACAGTGAAACTTTATTATTATGATGACAGGGTTGCGCAGAAAGTGTGGAATTTTAGGATAATTTATCACCTGGCAAATGTTGATATTCAGTTTGCTGTAAATAATGCTTTTGATTATTACTACACTCAAATTGAACGAAGCATGGGAGAAATCCGAAATTTTACAGTTGGTATTACTGGTGAGTTTTAGTTGTAGCGCAAGATGCTATCTTGCGTTATAATAAATGAATCAAAGGAACACATTAATGACTCTGTTGATTTAATACCTTTCTTAAATTAAAATGTCAATATGTAGTTTTATTGATACTGTTTGCTGTCAATACATTGTGGTCAAAATATGAAAAATGGACTAAATCAACAGGATTATTAATGCAAAATAAATTCAACTTTTCAACAGAACTGAATGTCCGAATTAATGAAATAAATTACGGTGGTCACCTGGCAAATGACAGTTTTTTATCTTTATTTCAGGAAGGAAGACTACGCTATTTGAAGCAATTTGATTGTTCTGAATTAACAATTGGTGAAGACATCAGCCTTATTATGAGCCAGGCGTACATCAATTTTAAAGCAGAAGCATTTTGGGGAGAGCGGTTAAAAATTTATGTCCGTATTTCAAAAATGGAAAAAATTCGATTCACGTTTGAGTATCAAATTGTGTTTGCTGGTGATGATAAAAAAGTCATTGCAACAGGTTATGCTGAAATGGCGGGGTTTGATTACCAGAACAAAAAGCTTAAAATATTGCCGGAACAATTTGTACGCAAGATAAATGATTATGAAAAATTAATATAAAAACATTGGTTTATTCAAAATTAGAATACATATTTCTTATTGGAACATCCTGGATTGTTAATGCTTTTAGGGCGACAAGTTGCAGTAGCAGAAGCAGTGGCAGTCTTAATCGTAGAATTTTATACTTCTGCTACTGCTACTGCAACTGCTACTTTTATCAATAATGCTACAAATATTATTTTTAAAAATTTTTGCAAAAAAAAACAAAGAAATGATTTGTAATACTATAAATGACTCTGTTGATTTATTACCTTTTTAGAATTGAAATGTCAACATGTAGTATTGTTGGTGCTGAATCATGTCAATATGTTGTGGTCAAAATATAAAAAATCGAATAAATCAACAGAGTCATAAATGGTGTTCCTTTATTTTTTGATTTTAAAATTCATTGACTATCTATTAAAAAATTTGTATTTTAATAGGTTATTAATTGGAAATAACTTAAGATAAGGAGATACCTCAAAATGGCGAATCAGCAGATTGCAACATTTCAAAAGGCTTTAGATGTTGTTGAGTCGTTACCAGAATATCAGCAAGAAAATCTTATTGGTATAATTAAACATAGGTTAATAGAGCATAGAAGAAAACTGCTAGCAAAAAACATAAGAAAAGCAAGAGAAGAATATTCACAAGGAGATGTTGAAAAAGGTACAGTAAATGATCTAATGATGGAACTTTCTAAATGAGAACATTCATAAGGAAAGGAAAAATTATGCCAAAAAGCAAAGATAAAATTCCTGAAAAATTCAAGTCTATCGAAGAAATACAGGATTTTTGGGATGGACATTCAACTGCTGATTATTGGGACGAAATGGATGATGTGGATATTAAACTTTCCCCAGTTTTGAGATCGAAACTTGAATTAAAAAAATTATATCGCTTGCTTAATTTTTCAGATCAACAAATCGAATGGATTGAAGCAAAAGCGAAATTTGAAAATCTTAATAGCAAAAAATTAATGCGTAATTGGATTTTAGAACACGTTTGAAAATAAATATGATATAATAAGGATATCTGCTTACATGCCAGACACAAAAAAACAAATATTATGGATAGATGACGAGATTGATTTGCTTAGATCGCATATCCTGTTTTTAAAGGAGCGCGGATACGAAATTACTCCGGTGCCAAATGCTGAAGATGGAATATCATTAATTCAAAAAAGAAAATTTGATTTAATATTATTGGATGAAATGCTGCATGGTATGGACGGGCTGACGGCACTGGGTGAAATTAAAGAAATAAATCCTTCCTTGCCAGTGATCATGATTACAAAAAGCGAGGGCGAATCGTTGATGGAGGAAGCGATTGGCAGTAAAATTGATGATTACCTGACAAAACCAGTTAACCCATCACAAATATTATTAAGCTGTAAAAAAATATTAGACAGTAAAAAAATTGAAAGAGAAAAAATTTCTCGAGAATATACACAAGGATTTAACAGTATCACATCCAAATTGATGAGTCCAATAGATGCTAATGAGTGGATAGATATTTATTTAACGCTATTAGAGTGGGAAGTAGAATTAGACAGTCATCCTGGATTAGGGCTGCGGCAAACGTTACTGGATCAGAAGCGCGAGTGTAACTCTGAATTCGCAAGGTTTATTGAACATAATTATCCACATTGGCTGGAGAGCAATAATCGTCCTCCTTTATCTATGGATGTTATTTCAGAACATATAATTCCGCTATTAGAAAACGGAAAGAAAGTTGTGTTAATTATTGTGGATAATTTACGAGTTGATCAGTGGATGATTATTGAGCCATTGTTGTATCCATATTGTCAAATTAGTAAAAGCTATTATTTCTCAATATTACCAACAGCTACGCCATATTCGAGAAACGCGATATTTTCAGGTTTAACGCCCCTGGAAATGAGCAAAAAACACCCGGATATCTGGACAGGTGGAGAAAAAAATGAAACGAGCTTGAATCGTTTTGAGCATCAATTTTTAGAATTTCAATTAAGACGCAAAAATATTAGCAAAAAGCTGGCAGTTAAATATATTAAGATTTTGGAGTCCAAAGAATCGAGAGAATTGCATAAAAATATTATTTCTTATGCCAAAACACCTCTCCTGGCGGTGGTGTTCAATTTTATCGATTTTTTAGCCCACAGCCGAAGTGATTCTGCTGTATTAAAAGAAATTGTTCCCGATGAGGCTGCTTACAGATCTCTTACTCGCTCCTGGTTTGAACATTCGGATTTTTTGAAAATTCTCAAAAAATTAGCTAAACTTGGAAATACAATAATTATTTCATCTGATCACGGCAGCATCCGAAGTATGCACGGGGCAAAAGTTATTGGTGACCGCAATACATCTACTAATTTGCGGTATAAATTTGGCAGAAGTTTGAAGTGCGATTCTAAGTATGCTATTAATGTAAAAAATCCAGAAGATTATCAATTGCCGCGTAAGGGAATAAATTCAAATTTTTTAATCGCAAAAGAAGATTATTATTTTGTATATCCTACTGACTATCATTATTATCTGAATTACTATAAAGACAGTTTTCAGCATGGCGGAGTTTCTATGGAAGAGATGATCATGCCGGTGATAAAATTGGAGGCAAAATAATAATTAATGGAACTTCTTGTTGTTACTCATAATGAGACTGAAACGGTACAATTAGGAGAACAGTTGAGCCAATTGCTTCACCCCGGAGACATTGTTGGATTTTTTGGAGATTTGGGAAGCGGTAAAACGTGCATGATAAAAGGAATTTGTCAGGGGTTGAACTGCGGTGAAGAAGTATCCAGCCCGACTTTTACAATAATAAATGAATATAGCGGAAGCTATCCGGTTTATCACTTTGATTTCTATCGAATAGAATCTGAAATAGAAATTTTTGACCTGGGATATGAGGATTATTTTTACGGTATTGGAATATGTTTGATTGAATGGGCAGAACGCGTTACTACATTTTTTCCTGATGAATATATCGGGATTTATTTAAAAGGCGTATTTAAACCTGGAATGGAAAATATTAGAGAAATTAAGATTGAATTAAATGGTCAAAAAATCGAAAAAAGATCATGGGATTTGATACATAATTTCTAATGCGTTAAAGCGCAAGTAAAACGTCAAATGTGAAACGTGAAACGCAAAAAGTGTTTATTAAATGTTTTTCATCTCACGTCTGACTTTTCACATTTCACTAAGATTAAAGTACAGTTCAAAATTTTTGTTAAAAACACAAAGTTTTTGTGTGTAATAGAATAAAGAGACACTAAATTGAAAATTCTTGCTATTGATACTGCTACCGATGTATTGGGCGTAGCACTGACAGAAGATAACGAACTAATTTCTGAATTAAGATCGAACATTAAGCGGGCGCATGCAGAAAAATTAATTTTAACAATTGATAAAATTCTCAACGAAGGAAAAATTAAGCCAAATGATCTTGATGGAATCGCTCTGTCTATTGGTCCCGGCTCATTTACTGGATTGAGAATTGGGTTGGCTGCTGTTAAGGGTTTAGCATTTGCGGCGAATATACCTGTTGTATCTGTTCCTACCCTGGACGCGCTTGTACTTCAGGCGCAATTTTATCCGCGTCAAATATGTCCGTTGGTAAAGGCTCAGGCGGATGAAGCTTATGCTGCTCTTTATTTTTTTGAAGATGGCAATTTAATAAGAAAGTCAGATTACCAAATAATAGACATAAAATATCTTGGTGATTTGATCAAAAAGAAAACTCTCATCATAAATAATAGCATGAAAAACCTGAATAATTTTATTACAGAAGAATTGAAAAATAAAATTGAAATAGCACCACACGAATTGAGTTTGGTAAGTGGATTCTCGGTGGCTCGAATTGGATTTGAGAAATTATTAAAAAATAAGATTGAAGATATTGATCAATTAGAGCCATTTTATTTAAAAAATTTTAAAGCCAAGAAGAAGATTGGAATATAATTTTAAAAATAATTATAACCAAAGAATTGACCAGGAATTTAATAATGTGATATGGCAAGAACGCTTAAAAAAAGGGATTAATTTCAACTTGCCCGAAGAAAAAAACATTCTTGTTCGATGGATGAAAGTCGGCGATGTGTCCGAAGTTTATAATATTGAACGGGAGACATTTCCTTCGCCATGGACCAGAGATGGTTTTTTATACCGATTAAATGAGCGCGATTATAATGTTTCTTTAGTCGTACCGGTGGAAAGGAACTTAGTCGCTTATGCAGTCTCGTACATTGTTTATGATGAATTGCATTTTAGCAATCTTGCAGTTAAAATGAATTATCGAAGATATAAAATTGGCGAGATCCTATTGAGTACAAGTATGCAGCTCGGTAAAGAAAAGAATTGCCGCTGGGTACATCTTGAGGTCAGAAGAAATAATAAATCAGCTATTCAGCTTTATCAGAAGTTTGGCTTTAAAATTGTTGGTGTCCGTAAGGATTATTACAAAGAAGAAAATGAAGATGCTCTATTAATGAGCAAATTAATATAGTTGGAGAATTACAATGGCATGGTTTAAGAGAGAAACATTTGGTCTCATTGCTCAAAAAAAGAAAGATCTGCCCGGAGGATTGTGGCTGAAGTGTAAACAATGCGGAGAAATAATTTATAAAAAAGAACTCGATCGAAATTTATATGTTTGCTGGAAATGCGGGTATCATTTTCGGATGATAGCAAAAAATTATATTAAACTTTTGTCGGATGATGGAAATTTTGAAGAATTTAATGAGAATATTAAATCGGAAGATCCGCTTAGATTTAGAGCTGCTAAAAAATACAGCGATCAATTGAAAGCAAGCATTAAGAAAACAGGCACAAATGAAGCAGTTTTAACCGGATTTGGCAGAATAGAAAGCCGCCGGGTAGTTCTGGTAGTAATGAATTTTTCATTTATCGGTGGCAGCATGGGTTCGGTTGTTGGGGAAAAAATCGCCAGGGCGACTGATGTTGCAATAAAAGAGAGTCTGCCGCTAATTATTGTTTCGGCTTCTGGCGGCGCCAGGATGATGGAAGGCGCACTTTCATTGATGCAGATGGCTAAAACCTCGGCCTACCTGGCAAAGCTTTCCAATTCCGGTTTGCCGTTTATCTCCATTGTTACCAATCCAACCACCGGCGGGGTTTCTGCCAGCTATGCCATGCTTGGTGATGTTATTATTGCTGAACCTGGCGCCCTGGTTGGGTTTGCTGGTTCGCGGGTAATTAAGCAAACTATTGGTCAGGATCTGCCGGAAGGGTTTCAGACTTCTGAATTCTTATTGGAACACGGATTCATCGATGCCATTTACCCGAGAAGCGAGTTGAAAGAAAAACTGGCACTTTTGTTAGACTTTTTTGAAAAGGAACATGGAAAAAAAGATGGAAAAGAAAATAAAAATTTTATTAACAAATGATGATGGAATTAATGCACCCGGATTAAATGATCTTTATAAAGAAATGAAAAAGATGGGAGAAGTGTTCATTGTTGCGCCTGATAGTGAAAAAAGTGCAGTGGGACATGCGATCACACTTTCAGACCCTTTGCGAGTATCTGATTTTTATAAAAATGGTGATTTTTTTGGTTATGCAGTAAATGGCACGCCTGCGGACTGTGTTAAACTTGCATATTGGGCGTTGGGGATAAAACCAGATTTATTGATATCAGGTATTAATTTGGGTTCAAATACTGGAATTAATATCATTTATTCGGGAACGGTTTCCGCCGCCACTGAAGGCGCATTTCTGAACATTCCCTCGTTTGCGATTTCTCTGACTACATTTTCAAATCCCAATTTTAATATTGCGGCAAAATTCGCCAGAAAATTGTCTCAAATAATCTTAAAAAAAGGGCTGCCAAAAGGTACTTTGTTAAATGTTAATGTCCCTTTCGTAGAAAAAGAAAGCGACATCAAAGGGGTGAAAATTACGCGACAGGGCAATGCGATGTATCACGAAGAATTTGACAAACGCTGCGATCCACATAAACGGGTTTATTATTGGTTGACAGGACAAAAAGTAAAATTAGAAAAAGAACCTGATGTTGATGACCGGGCGATTCTGGATAAAAAAATATCAATTACGCCAGTTCATTTTGATTTGACTAATCATGGGTTTTTGGAGGAGTTGATGAAGTGGGAGATAGAGCAGTAGGAAAACTTAACTAAGTGACATAGGCTTGCTACTGCTAAAAATATTTTTTGAGTACTAAAACAATAATCAAGTATCAAAAGACCAGCAGTATTTTTTAATTCATGATGGTTGTAATATTTCACCACCTAGCAAATCCTTCTTTTGATCTCACAATAAAGATTAACGATTTTAGAAGTATTTGAATTTTAAAGAAAGATAACAGCAAATGAATAACATCCACAACGAACTAATCCTGATCCTCGATTTTGGTTCCCAGTACACTCAGCTAATTGCCCGTCGTGTGAGAGAGCAGGGAGTTTATTCAGAAATAAAACCGTATAATTTCTCCCTGGAAAATATAAAAGAGATGAATCCAAAGGGAATAATTTTCTCTGGCGGTCCCTCATCAGTTTATGATACAAATGCACCGCTAATTGATAAAGATATTTTTGAACTTGACATTCCTATTTTGGGAATTTGTTATGGACTGCAATTAACAAGTTTTCTTTTGGGAGGTAAAGTACTCCGTGCAGATTATCGGGAATATGGTTTTGCTTTATTGAATCATTCGGAGTCAGGCCAGCTACTTGATAAAATAAAAAATCCTCTTAAAGTGTGGATGAGCCATGGTGATCGTTTGGAAATCTTACCATCGAATTTTACGATATTGGGACACACATCAAATTCTCCGTATGGATTAATTAAACACAAATCGAAAAAAATTTATGGGCTTCAATTTCATCCCGAGGTTGCGCACACTGAGCAGGGAACGCGAATTATTAGAAATTTCATTTATAATATTGCCGGCTGTAAGGGTGAATGGACGCCGCAATCATTCATAAAAAGTTCGGTTGAATCAATCAGGGAACAGGTAAATTCTGACAATGTCATTTGTGGATTATCAGGTGGAGTGGATTCATCGGTAGCAGCGGTTTTGGTACATCGGGCAATCGGCAAACAATTGACTTGTGTCTTTGTTAATAACGGACTGTTAAGAAGTGGCGAGGCTGAAGAAGTGAAACATGTCTTTCAAAATAATTTTAAAATGAATTTTCGTTATATTGATGCCAGCAATGCCTTTCTTGCCCGATTAGAAAATATTACTGAACCAGAAGAAAAACGAAAGATAATAGGTGATGAGTTTATAAAAACGTTTGATAAAGTTGCCAACGAAATTAAAAATGTTAAGTTTTTAGTTCAGGGTACGCTCTATCCGGATGTTATTGAGAGTGTGTCCACAAAAGGACCTTCTGCAGTAATTAAAAGTCACCATAATGTTGGCGGCTTACCTGATAAAATGAATTTGAAATTGATCGAACCTTTGCGGGAGTTATTTAAGGATGAAGTAAGAGCAGTTGGCAGAGAACTCGGTTTGTCGGAAAAACTTATTAGCAGGCACCCGTTTCCGGGACCAGGACTTGCGGTAAGAATTCTTGGAGAGATCACTCCAGAAAGGCTCTCTCTTGTTAGACAGGCAGATAAAGTGTTCATTGAAGAATTAAAAAACAGCGGTTGGTACGACAAAGTCTGGCAGGCATTTGCTGTTTTATTGCCGGTTAATACTGTCGGTGTTATGGGAGATGAGCGCACTTATGAATCAGTAGTTGCTTTGCGTGCAGTAACCAGCGAAGATGCCATGACCGCAGACTGGGCAAAATTGCCGCCAGAATTGTTGGGTAAGGTTGCAAATAGAATTATAAATGAAGCAAGAGGAATAAATCGAGTTGTTTACGATATTAGTTCCAAACCGCCGGGCACGATTGAGTGGGAATAAAAATATTCGTAACTGTTCAGATACTTTATTGGTTTGATGTCATTCTGAATGAGGGAAGGGATTGGTGATGTAGGGAAGTGAAGAATCTCATAGTATAAAAGAAAATTCTATGATAATTGTAGAGATTCTTCGGTCGCAAGCTCCCTCAGAATGACATTTGTAACCGCGCTGAATAGTTACAAATATTCAACATTGTAATACCTCAGTTATTAGTAATATTCAAGATGGAGTCCACTTTTAGAGATAATTCTGTCGATGTTAATCAGTTTTTAAGTGGATTCCATCTTCCCCAGATCCAATAACTGATGTATTACGATATTAGGAGAAAAAAATATGTGCGGAATTGTTGGCTATATTGGCAGCCAAAAAGCAATGCCAATTTTATTGGGCGGATTAAAGCGATTAGAATATCGCGGCTACGACTCAGCAGGCGTTGCAATGATTTCGGAGCAAAAGCTTTCTGTCAACAAGCAAAAAGGGAAAATTAGTGAGTTAGAAGCAGTTTTAGCAGAAAAAAGTTTCGATAGTACAGTTGGAATTGGACACACCCGGTGGGCGACTCATGGGGAACCGAACACGATAAATGCACATCCACATATTAGTTGTGATAATAAATTTGCGCTTATCCATAACGGTATAATTGAAAATTTTTCGCTTCTTAAAAAAGAACTGGAGCAAAAGGGACATAATTTTAAATCAGAAACAGATACTGAAGTTCTCGTTCATCTGATTGAAGATTATTATCAAAAACACAGTAATTTTGAATTAGCGGTGCGAGAGGCTTTAAAAAGAATAGATGGCACTTATGGAATAGCTGTGATCTGTAGTGAAAAACCGGATGTTTTAATTACAGCACGCAAAGGCAGCCCAATTGTTCTTGGCATTGGGGATGGAGAGTATTTTGTTGCTTCAGATACTGCTGCAATTGTCGCCCACACCCAACAAGTCAGCTACCTTGATGATAATGAAATGGCGATCATCAACCGGGAAAACATGGTCATTAAAACAATCGACGACCGTCCTGTTGAGAAACGTATTGAACAGATCGCTTTTGATATTAAAAAAATTGAAAAAGGCGGTTATGCCCATTTCATGCTAAAGGAAATTATGGATCAACCGCAGACAATTTATGACTCAATGAGAGGTCGTTTGCTTGAAGAAGAGGGCACATCAAGATTGGGTGGCATCGAATATGAGATTGATTCACTCCTTCATGCCAGAAGAGTGCTGTTTTCTGCTTGTGGAACGTCCTGGCATGCTGCATTGATTGGCGAATATTTAATTGAAGAATACGTCAGAGTTCCGGTCGAAGTAGAATACGCATCGGAATTTAGATATCGCAATCCAATTATTGATCGAGATACGGTAGTGGCTGTTATCAGTCAATCCGGGGAGACTGCTGACACATTAGCTGCTGTACGAGAAGCGAAGCGGAAGGGCGCTAAAGTTCTCGGGATTTGTAATGTTGTTGGTTCAACCATTGCCCGGGAAACTGACGCTGGCGTTTATCTGCATGCTGGGCCAGAAATTGGTGTTGCCTCGACAAAAGCATTTACTTCTCAGGTAACTGTCCTGGCGCTAATGGCTCTTCTATTAGCCCGTATGCGTTCTATGTCCTTCAGCAGGGGGAGTCAGTTAGTCAAAGAATTCAAAATGCTTCCTGAAAAAGTAGAAAATATTCTAAAAAGTCGGGAATTAATTGAATGTATTGCTGAAAAGTATGTGGACTCCACAAATTTTCTTTACCTTGGTCGTGGGATAAATTTTCCAGTCGCATTGGAAGGCGCTTTGAAATTAAAAGAAATTTCCTATATCCACGCCGAAGGATATCCAGCAGCAGAAATGAAACACGGTCCGATTGCTTTAATAGATGAAAATATGCCGGTTGTGGTAATTGCCACAAGAGATTCTACTTACGATAAAATTGTTAGCAATATTGAAGAAGTGCGGGCAAGAAAAGGAAAAATAATTGCAATTGCCACAGAAGGAGACGATTACATCAAAACCAAAGTTGACCATGTAATTTATGTGCCACCATTTATGGAGTTTCTTACACCAATTCTTACAATTATTCCATTACAATTATTGGCTTATTACATCGCAGTAAAACGCGGATGCGATGTGGATCAACCCCGTAATCTGGCAAAAAGCGTAACAGTAGAATGAGGATCAATGTATGAAAAAAAATGTATTAATAAAAAAAATATTTTTTCTCTCTTTTCTTTTAAATTTTTTTCTCAGTTATATTCAATTAAATGGTCAGACAATAAAAGCAAAAGGTGTTGTTTATATCCCTGAAATTGAAATATTATTTGGCGAAGGTATCAATTCATATCACAATGAAAAGTACAAAAGAGCAAAGGATGTTTTTAATGAACTTATAGAATCCTATCCAACTCATCAGCGAATATCAGCCGGTTATATTATGTTGGGGAAGTGCCATTATAATTTAAATAACGACAAACAAGCTGTTTCTGTTTTAAATGAATTGATAACAAAATACCCCCAGAGCAATTATGTAAAAGACGCTCATTATTTATTGGGGTTTTGTTACTACAGAATGGAAAAATATTTCAACTCGTTAAAAGAATTTTTATATGTTGCAGATTCTAGTACAAAAAATAAACTTGTGGAAAGAAGCAGAAACCTGGCGTTAAAAATTATTGATAACAATATTCCTTTAAATGAAATAGAAAAATTACGAGAAAAAAGCGACGGGAATATATCTGCTGCCATTTTGACTATAAAATCGGCGTTAAGGCATTTGAATATTGGAAAGCGAGAAAAAGCCATTTCATTGCTGCAAAATTTTGTTCGGCAGCATCCACAGAATCCATATATTCCATATATAAAGGAATTGCTAAGCAGGACAAATATTCCATTAAAATTTGAAGAAGTAAGAATAGGGGTTATTTTGCCTCTATCAGGCGACTATGCAGAACAAGCGCGTGGCGTGCTGGCTGGAATTAAATATGCTCAAAAACAATTTAATAATACATCATCGGTAAAAATTAATTTAATAATTAAAGATTCCGAAGGAGATATTGTCAAGGTTGTTCAATCTGCACAGGAGTTGGCAGCGGATAGTAGAGTTGTTGCTATTTTGGGAGAATTGGAAAAAGAAACAACAATAGCCATCGCTGCAGTAATAAATAATAGAAACATTCCTTTAATAACTCCAACAACATCCGGAAACGGCGTTACAACTTTAAATAAATATACTTACCAGGTAAATCCTGATTTGGAGAACAGAGGTAGAGTGTTGGCAGAATATGCGGTAAAAAAGTTAGGATTAAAAACATTTGCTACTTTAGCGCCCGCGGATAATTACGGAAAAAACATAACAGACAGTTTTACATCGATCATTGACGCTTTGGGAGGAACGATAGTCGCACAAAAGTGGTACTACGCCGGAACAGAAGATTTGGGCAGACAATTCAAGAATATCAGGGAATTGGGTTTAAATATGGTAAATAAAGATTCTTTAATCAAATCATATACTCAAGGTTTAAATGATTTCCAGAAGAAAAGATTCGATGAAGGAGTCATTCCCGTTACTTCTATCGATGGCGTTTTTTTCCCAGTGTATAGTGAAGACATAAAATTTATTGCTCCCCAGTTTGCTTTTGTTAATGTAAGAGCCCAGGTTTTTGGAGGAGAATATTGGAACGATACAGAACAATTAAGAAAGGTTCAAAATTATGTCGAAGACATGATTTTCTGCAGCAGCTACCATATTGATGAAACCGACACAGAATTTATCAAATTCCGTAATGATTTTAGATTGATAATGAAACGAACCCCGGAAATAATGGAATTATATGGGATTGATGCAATGAATGTTTTATTAGATGCGATTTCACACAACAAGCTGACAAGGGAAGATATTTGCGAGCATTTGAATAATCTGGAAAACTTCCAGGGATTAAGAGGCCCCATAACTTTAAAAGGCAATAACCGTGTAAATTCTCATATGCGATTATTTACATATCGAAGGGGGAGAATAGAAGCCGTAGAGTAAGTTATCAACGCTGTGATCTATTGCCTGTAACACCTGTTAATCTAACGTTTATGACAACATTTTTCATCAGTATCAACAAAATGAAAAATATCCTGACTAAAAAAATAACTAATTACACTGTTTGTTCAATTAAAAATAATTTTGATCCCGCTATGCTGGAAGTATAGTGGACATTTTGTATAAAATATTTATATCATAGAATAAACCTGTATATTTTTTTATTCTATTCTTTAAAACCACGTCCTTTGGACGTGGTCAGAGAAATTAGGCTTTGCCAATAGATCGAAAATTATTTATATTTCCATGATGGTTGTCCATAAAAAATCATGGAGGTTTCAAATGAGTCGTTTTAGAAAGTTGTCCCATACGCTATGGCATTGTCAATATCATATTGTTTGGGTACGCAAATACCGTTATAGGATACTAACGGGCAAAGTATCCACGGAAGTATCGAGATGTATACGATCATTTTCAGAACAGAAGCAATGTGAGATCATAGAAAT
>Ga0208771_1000279_pt1 | contig 32074 bp, 35 predicted proteins | sample AntAceMetag02UKX_FD_184775 | JGI IMG/M metagenome (GOLD analysis project Ga0208771, IMG submission 184775) | Saline lake microbial communities from Ace Lake, Antarctica - Antarctic Ace Lake Metagenome 02UKX (SPAdes) (version 2) | ecosystem: Environmental > Aquatic > Non-marine Saline and... | reverse complement strand
TCTGAGCTATACCCTATTTGAATTGCTTCGTTGGATTTGCACTCCTTTTTCTTCTTTATTCAATATCTTCTTTCCTATCGAAGGAATAAAACTCCCAGATGGAGGTACTGTATGGTATGTCAGCTGCATACGAGCCTCAACCATGTCTTTCATAGATATATTGATTTATTTGATCGCAGGAATTTTAATCGGAAGATGGCTTCAAATCCGTAGAAATAAAGGGTGATTCCAAGTTATTTTAATATAGATTTCAGATAACCAGTCGCTCAAGCAGACCGGAAGGACTGGTGCAACTATCAAACATTTTTTCTTATCCAAAGTTTTTCCGGATAGCATGGTTTTTTAGTTGGCCCCTTCCGGCAGCTTAGCTTTACGTTATGCGAATAAGGAGGAGAAAATATGGAAAAATATCAACAACAAATCATTGATAAGATTAAATTTTTTAATGTTTTCGCAATAGTCCTATTAATTTTTGGCATATTTGGCTTGGCATTTGGAATCTGGGTTCAATTTTTTCGGCCAGCTTCTCCCGGAGAATTAATGATAAATAGAACTCTTATTCTATTCTCAATTGGTTTAATTTTTTCGGCAATAATTCATTTTCAATCATTTGCCACAATAAAAGCATTATCAGAAGAAAAAAATTAAACGAACGCATAACCAATCGCTCAAGCAGACCGGAAGGGCTAATGCTATTATCAAACATTTTCGTTAAGCCGGAGTTTTTCGGGGTAGCACAGTTTTTTGGTTGGCCCCTTCCGGCAGCTTAGCTCTACGTTCGAATAAAATGAAATATTGCCAATAGGTATATTTATGGTATATATATTATACCATTATGGAATTCGAGTTCGACAATAATAAAAGCAAGGAAAACAAAAAGAAACACGGCATTGACTTCGTTGAAGCTCAAATGTTATGGGATGACTCTGATAGGATTGAGATTCCAGCAAAAACAGAGGATGAACCTAGATATCTGATTATTGGTAAGATCAGCAGTAAATATTGGTCAGCAGTAATAACCTCCCGAAAAGAAAATACAAGAATTATCTCTGTTCGTAGATCACGGAGAAAGGAGATCATGATTTATGAAAGCTAAAGATTTTGACAAAATATTTGATGACGGTGAGGACATAACCAAATCCCTCGATTTTTCAAAAGCAACCCGGCCTGGTCAGGAACAAAAAAGAGTAAATGTTGATTTTCCCGTTTGGATGATTCATTCATTGGATAAAGAAGCAAAACGCCTCGGTGTGACTCGCCAATCAATTATTAAAGTATGGATGGCAGATAGATTGGAACAAACTTCTGTACATTAATTCATTCGAACCAGGCGCTTAAGCGGACCGGAAGGGCTAATGCTACTGTCGAACGTTTTTATTTCGCCAAAGTTTTCCGGGGTAGCATAGTTTTTTGGTTGGTCCTTTCCGGCAGCTTAGCTCTACGTTCGCCTGATAAGAAATAGTAGAAATCAAATGAAAACATTAAAGTGGTTTCTTGCAGCAATTTGTATACTCATTATAGTTGTCATCGGTTGTAGCGAGCTGAAAGCTCAGACTCCAAGACAACTTTATGAGGAAAGCGGTGGATTTTCTTACAATCCTCCTGAAGGTTGGCAGATTGTCGAATTACCTGATTATAAATATCGAGTCTCGCATGGGCCACTGGTCAATGAATTCGTCCCGGGTATTGAAGTTGTTGATGAAATCTGCATTGGCTCGCTCAGTGCTTGTGTAGATGGAACCGTCGAGATAATGCGGAAAGCGTTCAAGAAATTCGATATCCTCAAGCGCGAAGCCTTCGAAACAGAGGATGGAGAGTCTGGCTTTAAGTTGATAACTGAACTAGTACCACAAAGCAGACTTCTTCGGCAGACATTCTATTTCTTCGGCAAGAGTAGGCGGAAATATGTTGCAATATGCTCGACTCTTGCTGAAGGTGGCGCTAAGCTTGATCCTATCTTTGAGAAAAGTATAAGAACATTTCGTATTCACTGAGAAATAACAGGCGAACCAGTCGCTCAAGCAGACCGGAAGAGCTAATGCTACTATCGAACATTTTTAGCTTCGCCGGCGTTTTCCGGGGTAGCATGCTTTTTGTGTCGGCCCCTTCCGGCAGCTTAGCTCTACGATAAGCGGGACCGCAAGCGGTCCCGCTTATCGGTGAGCTGAGCAGCAAGCTGCTCCATCAGCCGGACAGGCTCCGCTTGCGCTCCGCCTATCCAGCCGCTGGAGCAGAACTCGGCCTAATCGCCGGGCAAAAAACCGCCCGGCATTAGGTCGACTCTGCTCAGCTCACCGATAGGTATTGAAAATGGATCTCCCAAGTACTCACGAAATAAAAGAAGTCTTCGACAAATGGTGTACCGAGTATCTAATTTCAATATGGCTTTCCATGGATCGGGATGAATATAGAAACGAAGCTTTTCAGGCATTGAAGGAGATACTCCTGCAGAGAGGGGTGATATTATCTTCTCCAGGGAAAACAGTCAGGTATAGTGGCCAACTATTTAATCCCCCTAAAATAGATTGTCTCTCTGGTCACCGGCGAAATACAAATTCAACACCAATCGATAATAGCGAGACGCTAGTTACTGTTGATACCTTCTATAATTCTATAGAGGCTGACTTGATGAAAAGCAGGTTGGAGGCGGAGGGTATAAATGTCTTTCTCCTTGGAGAATATCACGTTCAACTTCTTTGGCTTCATTCTAATGCAATAGGTGGAATAAAGGTTCAAGTAAAAGAAAGAGACGCTGAACGGGCAAGATCTCTTATCAGATTATTGAAAGAGTCCCAGTTAGAAATTGAATGTAAAGAAGAGAAGATCCATTGCCCCAATTGTGGGTCAGCCGATATAAGACAAAAGAGAAAAGCATGGAAACTAGCTTTTTTAACTTTTTTCCTCTGCCAAATACCTTTGCCATTCAGAAAAAATATCGCGGTTTGTAATTCCTGTGGGCATAAATGGCATAGTCTTCAAAAGATCAGGTCGATTTCCAAATCCAAAACTTCAGGGGATGATGAAGAATGGGTTTGCTCTGAATGCGGTGCGGGAGTAACCGAAGATGCTACAGTTTGCTCTAAATGTGGTGCTGATGTCAGTGATGTTGAAGAAGATTGACCAATTATAAAAAATACCTATCAAATCGCTCAAGCAGACCGGAAGGGCTAATGCTACTGTCGAACATTTTTATCTGCGCCAGTGTTTTTCGGAATAGCATGGTTTTTTAGTCGGTCCCTTCCGGCAGCTTAGCTCTACGATATGCGTATGAACAAACGGACAATAGTTTTTCTCGGAATAGTTTGTCTCTTTGGATGTACTAACGCCAGCCTGCCGACAAAAAATTGGCATACTTCGCCAACTAGAAACCCTCTGTCCTCAACGGTATATCCGTGGGTGGAGTGGTCTGTCGTTCAGCAATTGCACGTTGGCATGTCGGCAGATGAAGCGCGATTGCTTGTTCGAGAGCTGCAATGGTATCATCATGCTGTCAACGCTATCATCTTCACATCACGCAAAGGTCGTAGTTGCGAAGTTGCTCTTAAGCTTTCGAAGGACAAGAAGGTAATCGAAGATATCAGCTACAAGGATCTGGATTAATCCGCATATCCAGTCGCTCAAGCAGACCGGAAGGGCGAATGCTACTGTCGAACGTTTTCAGCTTCGCAGACGTTTTCCGGGGTAGCATAGTTTTTTGGTCGGCCCCTTTCGGCAGCTTAGCTCACCGTTATCTGTTATAACCTAACTGGAGTTACCATATGATCAATATCATCGGAGTAGTTATAATTGTTCTTGGTTTTATTGCCCCTTTTATCATTCCTGCTGTTGCTTATATTCCATCATCGATCTTTTTCTCGCTTGGTTTTTTAGCTTTGCTTAGTTCCAGCAAATTTATTCCAAAAACTGTAAATTGGAATAAATGGGCCCGGGCAGGATTACTTGCTAATATGCTTATGTATGTGACAGTAATGATAATATATGTTCATTTGTTAAGAATTCTCAATCTTAGCTTGCTTTATTGGATTTATGCTCCTTTTTCTTCTTTATTCGGTATCTTCTTTCCTATAGAATCAATAAAACTCCTAGATGGAGGTACTATATATTATGTCAGCGGCATACGAGTCGCAACCATGTCTTTCATAGATATATTGATTTATTTGACCGCAGGGATTTTAATCGGAAGATGGCTTCAAATCCGTAGAAATAAAGGGTGATTCCAAGTTATTTTGATATAGATTTCAGATAACCAGTCGCTCAAGCAGACCGGAAGGGCTGATGCAACTATCCAACGTTTTTTGCTTCACCGGAGTTTTCCGGGGTAGCATGGTTTTTTGGCCGGTCCCTTCCAGCCGCTTAGCTTTACGTTATGAGCAAAAGCAAATCAAATCGCGGATATAGGAGTAAAGTAAAGCCAGGGAAAAAAGAATTTGCTCAACACATCAGGAAGAATCCCACTCCATCAGAAGCTGAGCTTTGGCAAAGATTGCGAAGAAAGCAATTGGAACATAAGTTCCGCCGGAGAGCCATATTATACGGTTGGATTTTAGATTTCTGGTGTCCAGCTAAAAAGCTGGCCATTGAATTAGACCATGCTTCCGACTCAAAGCGAGTGAACGAACACGCTCGAAGAGATTCAATACTTGCCCATCATGGAATTCGAGTCCTGCGAATCTCAGCCTCTCGCGTTTTCAATGAACTGGATGAAGTTGTTCGTGAAATAAAGGAAACTCTTAATAATAGTTTTCCTTAGAGATATAAAAGCTCATAACCCTTATAAGGCCTCCGGACGTCAATAAAGAAAATTAGGCAAAATCCTCCTGTCGCGGATAAATTGTTATCCACGCTTAGCTGATCCCGGCGGAATCTAAAAGTAACGTATGTCCTGACTTAATTTCTTAACTCTTCTGGCTACAGGACATGCCTGCTCCAAACACTTATCGAGGCTCTATCATCCGAATCGCAAATACTAATCGCGCCGGACAACTGCGGGGTGATTCAGTATTTGCTCACCCCGCGACCTAGAAATATTACCTGACCCTCATACCGCCCTATTCAAAACGCGGGTTCTGCGCCAGAGGCGCACATCCAGTTAGTTTCGGGGTCGGGTGAGGGGCAGAACATGCATATACTTTTTCATTCCTCCGTTATTTTGGAAGAGGGAGACGGACCTCCAATCAAACCGACTGGTTCCCTGGCATATATGCGCGGACTCATTCGTGGTCTTCGCCACATTGCAGTATTATATTTCAGAGACCATTTAAACACTTGCCCTTCTCTGGCCCAGTTAGGACTCGGGTTCGTCCGTCCCCTCCTTGTCATGATGCGTAAAACTTCTCCCGGTCAAAAGGTTCTCCCCGTTGCAGCATAAAATAGACCGCCCTACCCAGGCGGGCTCCTATAATCGATAGAGCTTTCCCCTTCCCATGCTTCTTCTCCAGGCGGGCCAGGTATTGTTTCCCCCGGGGATTTTCCCGTAAAAGCAATGCCGTCGCTTCCGAAAAGGCCCACTTCAGATGGGCATTGCCGATCTTTCCCCCGCCAAAGCCATGAATCTTGCCGGCTGAACCCCTGGAACACTTTACCAGCCGGGCATAGGAAGAAAAGTTCTGAACCCGGGGAAAGCGTTTTATATCTTCAATCTCATATATAATTGTCATCGCCAGGATTGGACCGATCCCATCGACACTCTGTAGCAGATAATAAGCGTGAGGATTATGGGTCTTAGTCATCCGTTTGATATAATTCTCCAGATCCTTTATGACAATATCGTAGTAGTCCAGTAGCTGAATATCTGCCTCCACGCTTTTTCGCACCCCCGGGAGTGGAAAATGTTCTCCGACTCCTTCCCGGTTCTTCTTCCGATCCAGTCTCCTCCCGATCGGCGGAAGGTTGTACTGGCTGTTGGTATTCTGGATGTGGGCAAGCAGCTCTGCCCGTTTCCGTACAAAGAAGCATCTGCGTCGGAGCAGGTCCCGATCGGCCCGCATCTTCCGGGGATAGACATAGGCCATCGGAAACATCCCACCCCGGCTCATCCGTGAAATCTTCTCGGAATCGACTTTGTCATTCTTGGCTTTGCCTCCGTGAATGGCTTTCATGTAGAGGGCATGACCCAGAATGAAAGGGATCCCCTCATCCGCGCAGAGATCAGCCAGCCAGTACCAGAGGAAGACACATTCCACCCCGACGACAATATCTTCCCGATAAGGTTCAATCAGTTTCAAAAATGGCTCCGGCTCAGTGGGGAGATTCTTGTGGGCCATTATTTTCCCATCATGGTTGACAATACAGAAATACATTGTTCTTGCATGCAGATCTATCCCGCAGTAGAATTTGTGCGTTTGCGTATAAAATCGCATGGCCTCCTCCTTTCCCTTTATAGGGGTTGGGGGTTGATTGTTCTCTTCATCATACCAATAGGTGTGATAAAGGGGGAGGCCTTAAACAGTATCAAATCGCTCAAGCAGACCGGAAGGGCTAATGCTATTATCAAGCGCTTTTATTTCGCCAGCGTTTTTCGGGATAGCATGGTTTTTTGTCGGCCCCTTCCGGCAGTTTAGCTTTACGTTGGGCGGCAAATATGTGGCAGAATTCTCTTCTTCAGATTTTCAGGTTGTTACACACGCAGATGAGAGAGCCATCTTTAAAACATTCTTGTGGTGATAGTTATGCCATATGTGAGCAATAAGGGAAGCCGGATATACTATGAGGTCAAAGGAGAAGGAGCACCGCTACTACTGCATCACTCGCTTACTCGGAGCTTGGAGGCGTGGACAGACTTCGGCTATGCACAGAAACTGGTGAGGGACTACCAGCTTATCTTGATCGATGCTCGTGGGCACGGAGTCAGCGATAAGCCGCACGACCCTGGAGCCTACCGAACCGAATGGATGATTGGGGATATGGTGGCGGTGTTGGATAAACTTGGGATCAGCAAAGCGCACTTTTACGGTTATTCGTTGGGGGCATTACTTGGATTCCGCATCCCCAAGTACGCCCTCACCCGTTTCCAATCGTTAATTCTCGGAGGAGGAAACCCGTACAGCTTCCGCACGAATGAAGAGAAGCAGTTTCTAGGGCAGCTCCAAGAGGCCATGCGAACGGGAGTAGAACGGGGAATTGAGGCCGTCGTTGACTTTTTGGAGAAAACAGCTGGTCCGATGTCTCCTGAGGCCAAAGCGCGTGTTCTTGCCAACGACCCTCAGGCGCTCTTTTCGGCAATCAAGGCGCTCGGAGAATGGTCCAATGCGGAAGACCTTCTGCCGATGATGACGTTCCCATGTCTGGTTTACGCTGGCGAGGCTGATCCTTTCTACGCGGGTGCCAGAGAGTGCGTTGATCGTATGCCCAACGGCACCTTCATCTCCGTGCCCGGCCTCAGTCATACTGAGGCATTATATCGAAGTGAAATCGTCCTTCCACACGTCATTTCATTCCTGGCCGGGGCTAGTGGGGAATCATAAACCAGCATGCAACCGGACAAGAGAAGCGGAAAAAAGAAGATACTCTTCGAGGTGGGAAAGGACATTTCGGATTTGCCGTTGCAAGATTCACTTGTTGGGTCGACTTACCTGGGATAAGGGGATGGGAAATGGTGTGCCGCTCAACAAATCGCTCCACCTGACCTAAAAACGCGATGCGTTTTTAGGCAGGTGAGCTCTACGTTAGGCTTTTAATTTGGAAATATCGCGAGAAAGGAGGAAAAAGAAATGGGAATTAACCGCAAGCTATTTTGTTCATTTATGAGCGGTGTATCAATGCTTCTGAGTTTATCCGTATTGGCAGAAAACAAGAGCGCCACCGTGGAAAGAGGGTTCACGGAACCATCTAGTTTTGCCGGCATGCTCAAGCCTAATCCGAAAACTGTAACAGCAGAAGATCGAGACTCTCCGACGCTATCAATAATCGAACTGCAATCAGAGGCCCTTGAAATTACCCGCTATTCAGAAAAAACATTTACCCTGACGCTCTCAAAACAGCCCATTTTTGCGCGCTTGCAAGCTAATGTCTGGCATCAAGGAACGGATGAAAAACCTCAAATTTCTATCAATGGAATCAATGCAGAAACCCTGGAACTATTTTGGCCCAGCCTTGCCCAACGCAATTACGTATTTTTCCTTTGGGATCAAAATGGCAATAAAACTATTAATTACCAACCAGACTATCGGGGCTGGCTTCTGGCAAGCAGCTTTGTGAATTGTGATTTATTGAAGGTAGGTGAAAATACTGTGACACTTGCTGTAAAGTTAGATCAGATCAAAGTCAAAGACATCAAGATAGAACTGCTCTACGGATTCGATTCCGATGATACTATTCATGACTTTCGCCAAGAGAGCAAAGCTTTGCCATTGCCAATGCTTGATAAACATTGATTTTTGAAGAATAGAAAGCCTATCAAGTCGCTCAAGCAGACCGGAAGGGCTAACGCTACTATCGAACGTTCTATTTTTAGTCAGAGTTTTTCTGGGTAGTATGATTTTTCCGTCGGCTCTTTCCGGCAGCTTAGCTTTTCGTTCGCTTGCTATGAAGAGTCGTTCATTCGATAGAATACAAAAAATGTTGCATAGTGCAACGATTTATTGCATTATGTTGCAAGATTAAAAGATGGGGGTTTCATTATGACTACAGCAGTAAGAATTTCTGACAAATTGGTAAGGGAAGCGAGGCTCGTCAGTGCCGTTGACAATCGTTCTGTCACCGGCCAAATCGAGCATTGGGCCAAAATCGGAAAGTGTTCTGAAGAGAATCCTGAACTAACGTATGAATTGATACGGGATATCCTAATTGGGGTTGAGGAACTTGAGCAGGGTAATTATTCAGAATACGAGTTTGGTTAATCCGATATGCATATCTTACAATCAGGTTCATTCAGAAAAAAGGTACGAAGGTTTAGAGAACAGGAAAAACTGATTCTCGACAATCAAGTTCGCAAGATCGTTAAAAACCCAGCGATAGGACAAGAGAAAAAGGGTGCTCTCAGAGGTATCTTTGTCCACAAATTCAAGATACACGCCACACAGTATCTTCTTTCTTATCGATTTGTCGGTGATGATCTCGAGCTGATAATGATTGGTCCTCACGAAAATTATTATCGAGACTTGTCTAAATATCTCAAAAGCCGATAGAAGCAAGCGAACCAACCGCTCAAGCAGACCGGAAGGGCTAATGCTACTATCGAACATTTTTAACTTCTCCAGCGTTTTTCGGGATAGCATGATTTTTTGGTAGGTCTCTTCCGGCCGCTTAGCTCTACGTTATTTCTGAAGGTGATTAAAGAAAATGAAAATACAAACATACGTAACCTCAATTGATGATGTAAAAATAGTAGCAAACGCTGGATTCGATTTTATCGGAGCCGTCGTTGACGAAAGTAAGCAGACTCCTTCAAGCCTATCGTTTGAAGAAGTAAAGAACGTATTCTCTTCCATTCCTGAAGGCCATTTCAAGGTTGCTCTTACTTTTTTATCAACTGCATTTTCTATACAAGATTTGATGAAGACCCTGAAGCCCAATATTCTTCACCTCGCCTGCAATGCCAGGACAGTAAGAATTGATTTACTTGAACAGCTTAAGTCTTTTCGCCCCTCAATAAAAATTATGCAGGCTATACCCATGAATACTGATGACCCGCTAAAGATTGCTCTACGTTTACAATCGATTTGTGATTATTTCATTCTTGATACAAATGACCCCACTAGAGTGGATGTTGGCGCAACAGGATGTACACATGATTGGAGCAAAAGTGCAGAATTAGTAAAAAAAGTTTCAATACCCATCATTCTCGCTGGAGGCCTTTCTCCTGAAAACGTTGCTGAAGCAATTGAAGTTGTCCGCCCTTGGGGTGTCGATTCTTTCACACATACTAATATTCTTGGGACAGTTAAAAAAGATGAGAAAAAATCAAACGCATTTGTTAAGGCGGCCAGAAGAAAAGTAAATGAATGAGATAACCAGGCGCTCAAGCAGATCGGAAAGGCTGGTGCAGCTGTCGAATGTCTTCATTTTAGCCGGACTTTTCCGGGATAGCAAGGGTTCACTGTCGACCATTTCCGGCCGCTTAGCTCTACGTTAGAATAAAATGGGAAAGGAACGACAGATATGAATTATCAACATACGAAAGTATTGGGAATTTATAAGCAGGCAACGAAAAAACATGTGATATTGCTCACATTAGTGTTGATTGCACTTATATGTTGGGGATGCGGAACAATTCCTCAAACCACAATAGATCTCGGAGGGGAAATCCCTCAAGCCCCGGATTACCAGAAGTCTTCCTCTTGGGTATTCCAAACCCCAACACCGGATAAGCCGATAGATGTATTTTATGTTTATCCCACGATTTATGCCGAAGACTCACCCGCAAACATGGATATCAATACTGCGGATTTGAGGGGTGCTGCCAAGCATCTTATTGATGTACAGGCCAGCGTGTATTCAGAAAGTGCAAATATTTTTGCCCCCTACTACCGGCAGATGTCATTTACCAAGCTGAATCCCGAAGAAGACGTGTATAAAAACCAATATTTTCAACTCGGATATTCGGATGTCTCACAAGCTTTTGAATATTTTCTCGAAAATCTGAATCAGGGTCGTCCTTTCATTCTTGCCGGTCACAGTCAGGGGACGATGGTTCTGATTCAACTGATGCGGGAGCACTTCAAAAAACCTGATTTACAGAACCAGTTGGTGGCCGCGTATCTAATCGGATATTCGATAACCCCAGAGGACTTTGCTACTTACCCCTGGATGAAGCCCGCAACGCAAGCGACCGATACAGGCGTAATTATTTCTTATAATACCCAAGCTCCCGGGGCAACTGGTTCTCCCGTATTACTGCCAGGAGCTTTTTGTATCAATCCGCTAAACTGGACAACTGATGAAACACCGGCAGACAAGCTTTCGGACCTTGGCGCCGTCTTTTTCAATGACACAACCAGCCACATTGAACGAGAGATTCCACACTACGCAGGTGCTCGTGTGGATAAAGAAACAGGTGCACTGGTCACCACCCTGCCCGAAGGGCTGGACATTGGCGCGTTTCCCCTGGGTGTATATCATAAATATGATTACGCACTCTGGTATTGCAACCTTAAAGCAAATGTGAAAACCCGCTGTAAAAACTACTTTGAGAAAAATGAAAAATAGATAAAAAATTCTAACAAGACTTTTACACCAGACGCTCATTCTTCGCGCCGGTGAAGAATACGTTGGCAGAAGATAATCATTTGGTAATCTCAATAGAAGATGATATCCTTTTGACATGAAAACAAAAGAAAAGATGATTAATGCTTTGCAAGAACTTCCAGATGAGGCATCCATAGAAGATGCAATGGAGCGGTTGCTGTTTCTCTCAAAGGTCGAAAGAGGACTTTATCAAGCTAACGCCGGAAATACCATTTCTCATGCTCAAGTTAAAGAGAGAATGGCGAAATGGCTGAAGTAAGATGGACCCCGCAAGCCGCTGACGATCTCGAATCTATTACTGATTTCATTGCACAAGACTCGCCATACTATGCCCGATTATTTGCCACGGACATCATCAATGCCGTAGAACGCTTATTCAGTTTCCCGAACTTGGGTAGGATGGTGCCGGAGAAGAATGATCCTATTATTCGCGAAATTATTTTTGGGAATTTCCGTATCGTATATCGCGTAAAAGCCAAAGTAGTTGAACTTCTCACAATTCATCACGGTGCCAGATTGCTTGACCCCTTAAAACTGGTATGAATCTGCCAACCAGCCGCTCAAGCAGACCAGAATGGCTACTGCAACTATCGAATGTTTTTACTTCGCCGGAGGTTTTCGGGGTAGCATGGGTTTTGGGGCAGTCCCTTCCGGCAGCTTAGCTTTTCGTTGGGAATTTTCTTTTTTTGGATTGCCTTCAATGAAATACTAATGATACAATTATCATATGATGGATATTCTATCTGCAATCCGGGAAAAGATTACTGAAGGGAAATATGAGTTTTCAAAACATGCGGTTGATCAGAGTATTATCCGCAATATTGATGTGATTGAAATTCAGGAGGCAATTTCGAACAGGAGTAAAATTATTGAAGATTATCCAGACGATAAATATGGAGCCAGTTGCCTAATCCTGGGCTTTACCTTAACCGGAAGACCACTCCATCTTCAGTGTAGTTACCCAAGTCGTACTCTGATAAAACTTATTACGCTATATGAACCAGATGACGATTTGTGGATAAATTCCGAAATTCGCAAGAAGAATTCATTAGGGGGTTATTCCTCATGAAAGAAACAATGATTAAAACAACCGTAACTTACAGTCTCGAACATGATGGGAAGTTCTATATCATTGAAAATGTTCCTGCGCGAGTATGCAGAGAAACGGGGGAAGAGTTCTTTGATCCGGAAACCGTCGGGCATATCCAACAAACCATCCATAGTAACAAAAAGCCCGTGCGAACTATCGAGACGCCAGTCTTCGAGTACGCCTAACGCATTCCCAACCAATCGCTCAAGCAGACCGGAAGGGCTAATGCTACTGTCGAACATTTTCGTTTAACCGGAGTTTTTCAGGATAGCCTGGTTTTTTGGTCGTCCCCTTCCGGCTGCTTAGCTCACCGTTATAATTAGCAGACAAGGAGATGAAAAAAGTGTTGATCGATATTACAACAAAAGTAACTCCCAAGATGATTGTGGACGCACAAGGAAATGAAAATAAATCTTTGGTTGGTCACATAGGAACACATTTTGATGTTATGAATAAAGAATTTCCGCTTAGCTATATTGAACGGGAAGCAATCGTGTTTGATGTGAAAGCGATACGAGCCAGAGAAATTTCCATATCCGACATAGCGATGGATAAAGTTGTTTGTGATATGTTTGTGGCCTTTTATACCGGATTTATCGAAGATGTGGGATATGGCAATAGTATATATTTTAAAGAGCATCCACAGCTTAGCAACGAACTGATGACTGGATTGGTAAAAAAAGGCATTTCAATCATTGGAATTGATTTTGCGGGTGTTCGCAGAGGTAGAGAGCATACGCCAAAAGATCAGGAACTGGCAGATACAGGAGTTTTCGTCATTGAAAATCTATGCAATCTGGCAGCCATATTGGACGGCAAAGAGAGTGAAACATTTATAGCCAATACTTATCCTGTTAATTATACCGATATGACAGGACTCCCTTGCAGGGTAGTTGCGAAAAAATTCTAAATCGCTTAAGCAGACCCCGAAAGCTTTCGGGGCCGCTTAGCTTTTCGTTATGCTGATCAAGAACAATCATGGTCTGCGAAACATACAATGAGGATCATCATGGTTCAGAGCAACGAGAAGATTGCAGAGGAATGGGTAGTTTCGGAGCTGGCGGGGCGGTGGCTCTCAAAACCGCCTTGTGAATGAACATCGATCACATTTGGTTATAAGCGATCTCCCCGCTCTCAATTATTTAACCAGCCGTCTCTTGATAAGTTTTATGGCCAGCCAGGATGAGAGCAGCGTGAATACCACCATCCAGGCGGCGTCCAGCAGATGGGAAGCAGAAAGATCCCCCGTGGAAAATCCTCTCGATAGATTCACCGCGTGCGTGAGCGGCATGAACCACGAGACCGTCCGAACCCAGGCCGGAAGCGCCGACAGGGGGAAGAAGACTCCCGAGAAAAAGAACATGGGAGATACCACCAGGCTGAAGTAGTAGGCAAAGTAGTCGTAGGACGGCGAAAAGGCCGTAACGATCAGGGCGAGGGACGCGAACATCAACCCCTCTACAAGAAATAGCAGCGGACTGAGCAGAAGCCAGGGTGAACTAACCAACCCCCACGGAATCAGGACGGCCAGGATGACAATCGCCGAAAAAAATCCTTTGCTCGCACCCCAGAGGATCTCGCCCGCCGCAACCTCCTCGATATTGACCGGGGTCACCATGATAGCGTCATACGTCTTCTGAGCGCTCATCCGGGTGAAGGCCCCGAATATGCATTCCATTGTCGACGCGTTCATCACCGCCGCCACCATGAGACCCGGAGCGATATAATTGATATAGGGCACCCCTTCTATATCTGATATGAATTGGGAGAGTCCGAGACCGAACGCCAAGAGGAAGAGGATCGGCTCGGCCAGATTCCCCACCAGGCTCGCCTTGTAGTACTTTAACCAGGTATCCCGATTCCGCTGCCAGACCTTAAAGGCCCGGCGCCCCACCAGCGGCGGTGTCAACAGCTCGATCATTCCCTCAGTTCCCTTCCGGTCAATTTGAGAAATACATCCTCCAGTGTCGCCTGCCGGTGGACGAATCCCACTCTGGTAAAACTCGAGATCTCTCTCAATACCGCTTCGGCCTCGTCCGTATATATGAAGATGGTATCGCCGGAGATCTCTGACTCGTGGTCAATCATCTCCAGACACGTGAGCAGATCATCGGTCCCTTCCGTGCCTATGGTAAATTCAAAGACACTGCCGCGAACATGTCTCTTGAGAAGCTCCGGCGGCGATCCCTCATCCAGTATTTTCCCGTTATCCATTATGACCAGCCGGTCACAGAGCTGTGCCGCCTCGGCCATGTTATGCGTCGTAAGGGCCAATGTTCGTCCCGTCCTCTTCAGGCCCCGGAGCTTCTGCCAGACCAGATGCCGGGCCTGGGGATCAAGCCCCGTGGTCGGCTCGTCGAGGATAATCAGCTCCGGATCATTGACCAGCGCCCGGGCCAGAAGCAGGCGCCGCTTCATCCCGCCGGAGAGGTTGGTTATCTTCTCGTCTTTCTTCTCCAGGAGCGAGATAAACTCCAGCAGGTCTTCCGCTTTCCTGAGCGCCGGCTTTTTAGGGATGTCAAAATACCGGGCATAGACACGAAGGTTTTCAATCACGCTCAAGTCCGGGTCCAGGTTGTTCTCCTGGGGAACCACTCCCATCCGGGCTTTTATCCGCCGCGAGTTTTTCCCGATATCCATCCCGAATACCCTAAGCTCACCTCCGGAGAGCGGACTGCGCCCCTGGACCATGTTCATGGTGGTAGTCTTGCCGGCGCCATTGGGGCCGAGAATACCGAAGCATTCTGCTTTCCTTACCTCGAAATCTATCCCCTTCACCGCCTGGAATCCGGAGTAGTCTTTGTAAAGCCCACCCGCCTCAATCACTATTTCACTCATGCTATTCTCTGCTAAAAAAACTAATTGAAACCACGAAGTACACGAAGGTCACGAAGGGTTTTGAAAAACATGCTTAATCTTGTTGTTATAATTTTGGTGGTGTAATATATTCACTCAATTCTTCGGGGCAATAAAATAATTCAATGAGATAGCTGAAATATATTTTGGTATTGCCTTTATCTAAGAATGATAGTCTTTTTTCAAAACTAAAGCAGTGCCGCAGGCTCTGCTTTATGCCCCTGTAGCTCAGTAGGATAGAGCACCGGTTTCCTAAACCGGGTGTCGGCCGTTCGAATCGGCCCAGGGGTATTTATCCCAGATTATGCAATTGGGCGCGGCGATCTGCACCAATCTTATGGGCCGAAATCGGTTGCAAAAATACTCGTTCGCATTATTTAATACGCCTGCGTTTTTTGCAACCGACTCGGGCCGCATAATCTTGGCACATCTCATCCACGCCAACTGCATAACCTGGGATTCTTATTTCCGGCTGAAAGCTGGAAATAAAATAATTCCCGCTATCAGCAGCCAGCAGAAGATGGCCGCACCCAAGGCCGAGGCGGGGAAGAAGAGATGGTCCGATGGGAATGCCTGGAATCCCCGCAGCACCCCGAATACTCCCAGAGATAAAAGTCCTCCCACAACGCTTGCCTCTCCCCATGGAACTCTGCTGAATCCGCCGTTGGTTTTCTTCTCGCGCAAGAAGATCAGCGCGAAGATGGTCTGAAGAATGATGATCGATACCCCGGATAGAATCAAGACATACATCTCCCGGAAGAAGAGGGCCGGAGACGGCGGGCGCAGAGCGTTCACCGAGACAGCGAAAGGAAACCTGCGATAGAGACTGGCCCCGATTTCAGGATAGAGTGGAAAGAGCAGGATCGGAATCAAACAAAATATTAACCCCGGTATTATTAATCGCCAGATCGAAAAGTGCTCTGACGGAAAAGAAAGGAGAGGCGGAGCATGGGAAGGAGTTTTAAGAGCGATGCGCCTCCCATACCCCCGGTAGGGATACCAGGAGCGTACTCCTCCCCAGAGGACAGATTGCTCTCTTTGAGATAACCGCCGCGAGCTGAAAGGATTTTCCTGCTGGCGGGAAGATTCACGATCCGTACGATGCTCAGGAAAAGAATGGAAACCTGCTGCCATAAAATTATATCTCTCGGGTTGTAAGTTTGCGCCGCCGGCGCCAACTTGCTCGTTAAAGATAATGGACGTTGAAAAATGTTGAAGGCCGTTAAAGGTCGTTAATGACCATACATCCTATTACAGCATACAGGATTTTCCAAACTAAATTATTCCGCATAACTCCCTGCTTCGAAATTTTCTCTCTCTCCCGAAATACTTCGGGATCCCGGTTTGCTTAATTGGAAATATCGGGACCGAAATACTTCAGGATCCCGAGTTTGCTTAATTGAAAATATCGGGACCGAAATACTTCAGGATCCCGAGTTGTTTAACATTAAGTCTCGGGTCCCGAAATCCTTCGGGATCCCGGTTGTCTTAATTGATATTACCGGGACAATAAACCGCTGATCAAACGCCGGTCTCCGGTTGAATCAACCGGTGGTTGGACGGAGATTGCTGTTTCTTTCAATCAGCATAATCCGCTAAATCCGCGGTTAAAAAATGTTGCGAAGCTAAGTTCCACTTTTATTTTGATTTCGACCCCGGTTTACCGATCCCGGATTAATTTCACTTGACGGGGAAGAATAATCCTATTTACAATGTCGGCCTTCACCAAAAATTTGCTTTAGTACTTCAGAATTATTTCTCTCCCGAAATACTTCGGGATCCCGGTTTGTTTAATTGATAATATCGGGACCGAAATACTTCGGGATCCCGAGTTGTTTTAAATCTCGGGACCGAAATACTTCGGGATCCCGGTTTGTTTAATCGAAATAATCGGGGCTCATCATTCATCGGGACCCAGATTTGTTCAACAAAATAGTATCGAAACAATATTATATACTATAAAAAATATTTATTTATCCAGAGGCGATAGTTTTAGTGTATTTCCACTAAGTTAAAGCCGAAGGCAATAACTTAAAAGGAGATAAGATGACACCATACGCGATTATTATGAAGAAACGGGACGGGGAAGCCCTCTCGTCTGAAGAAATTATTTTCATGGTTGATGGTTATACCAAAGAAACCATCCCCGACTATCAGATGGCGGCCTGGATGATGGCGGTCTTTATCCAAGGGATGACCCCAGAGGAATCAACAGCCCTGACCAAGGCAATGCTTGACTCCGGAGACTCGATCGACCTTTCATCGATCGGCAAAATTACCGTGGACAAACACTCGACCGGCGGTGTCGGAGACAAGGTGAGCCTGATCCTGGCTCCCTTGGTCGCCTCACTCGGTGTGCCCGTCCCGATGATGAGTGGCCGCGGCCTCGGCCATAGCGGAGGGACTCTCGACAAACTTGAAGCCATCCCAGGTTACCGGGTCGGGCTGACCGAGGAAGAGTTCATCCAGCAGGTAAAAAAGATCGGCGTGGCCATAATCGGCCAGACCAGATCTCTCGCGCCGGCGGACGCGAAGATGTACGCGCTCCGCGACGTTATCGCCACAGTGGACAGTATCCCCTTAATCGCCGGCTCGATCATGAGCAAGAAACTGGCGGCCGGGCCGAACGCCTTTGTCTTTGATGTCAAGACCGGCAACGGGGCCTTTATGCGCACCATGGAGATGGCGGAAGAGATGGCCAGGACACTGGTCGATATCGCGATCCTCTCCGGACGGCAGGCCCAGGCCCTGATCACCGACATGGATCAGCCTCTGGGATATTACGCCGGAAACGCCCTAGAGATCTACGAGACGATCCAGTGCCTTAAGGGGGAAGGACCCGAAGATCTGATGACGGTGATTATGGAGATCGCCGGGATGATGCTGATGATGGGAGGGAAGGCGGATTCCGTAGAAGCCGGCAAAGCACTGGCGCAGACGGCCCTGGATGAAGGAAAAGGTTTGGCAAAATTCAAGGAGATGGTCGCCGCCCAGGGTGGTGACACCGCCTACATCGACAACCCCGACCTCTTCCCGAAAGCCGGGACCATCGTTCCAGTCAAAGCACCGCGGGCCGGGTTCATTCATAGGATCGACACCCTGGAGATGGGGATGATCTGCGTGGCGCTGGGCGCCGGTCGGGAGATGGCCGATGATGTGCTCGATATGAGCGCCGGGATCATCTTCTCTAAGAAGGTCGGCGATCAGGTCGAAGAAGGAGATACGATGCTAACCCTCTTTACAAATAAGGAAGAGGGACTCGACGCGATCGTCAATCGGGCCCTGGCGGCAATTAAACTCCAAGATTCTCCTTGCCAACCTAACCCGATTATATATAAAGTAGTCGACCAGGATGGAATTAAAGATTTTTCTTAAGAAGAACTCTAAATAACTGTAATACTTTAGCTCTTCTCCTCGTTCCCACGCGGAGCGTGGGAACAAGGAGAAGAATGGTATTTCAACTTTTTCATAGAAAAATTTAAAATATGAGGAGTACGCTATGGGAAGTGCCAAAACACTTGTCTTTCTGTTAGTGATCGCCGCTTTAATCGGAGCGGTGGTTCTTATCTTTAATAAGAACTATCGCCGCGATTATAATCTGGTCTCCAACCGTAACTTTTATTCCAGCATAGCCCAACAATAAACCACTAACGCTCCGGGGAACTATCTATGCAAACATATATCGTTTCATTTGCCTCTTTCCTCTGTATCGGTATCGCGGTCCGGTTGTTTCATCCCGCGACTTTCGAACTCTCCACTTCCAACCTCGTCATCACCGGATTTATCCTTGCCGCGTCACTAATCTCTTTCCTCTATCGGGCGCGGGTACTAGCCTTTATCTTCTTCTGCGCGGCGATCTGCATAGCCATGCTGGCTCTCCCGATCGACCCGGGGTTGAACAATTACCTGATGGCGATCTTTGCCGGTCTTTTCATAATCTCGATCGTCTTCGGATTCATCAAACTCAACGGTCTCCCCTTCTGGATAGTGAGCGCTCTGGTTCTGGGATATGGGCTCACCTGTGTTCATCTAGACAAGACTTATGATTCTCATCTGGTCCACTGGAGCGGAGACAGCAATAATGATCAAACTCTGGTCTACGGGTTGATCGTCAAGGAACCGGAAGTAAGGCCCGAGAAAGGGGATACCCGCCTGATAGTCAAACCATCTATCGTAGCCAACCTGCGGAAGAAAGATCAGGGACTGGATATCATCAATCAGGCGATCAATGAGATGACAAACTTGAACCGGGAGTGGGATACCGATGAAGAAGCTCTCGATACCCTGCTCAAGGTGCGGGATATATTATATTCGAATCCTGACGCCGCCAGGCAGGCAGTTATTATAGAAAAGTTCTCCCAGAGAAATTACACCCCCTCCAGCTCTGATATCGAAGTTATCGAAATGGCTTTGGAAGAACTGGGGTCACCGGACCAGAACGGTGGCTGGATCAGCCGGATCGGGAAAGGATGGATCCTGATCACGGTCCTCGATAAGAATCTCAACAAGGAAGACCTCTACCCCGCTATCTCCCACTACAGTGCTTACGGCGATACGGTAAAGGTAATCGCACCGCTCCGGTCTCCCCCTTCAGCCTCCAACCCCGGAGGCTTTGACTACAAGGAATATCTAAGCCAGATCAATACCTTCGCCATGATGAAGATCAAGGGGAAGGAGAACTGGACGACCAAGAATCTCGACACTATGGAGATTATCAAGTCCGGGGGCGGCAACTTCTTTATTAACTGGTGTATGGGTATTAAATATAAACTCCTGGCGGTTATCCGCCAGACCACGCCGTTCCCGGAGTCCGGGTTTCTCTCCGGGATCTTCATCGGCCTGAAGAAAGGTGTGCCGGATAAGATCGTCAAGGAATCCCAGGCGGCCGGAACCGCCCATGTCTTCGCCGTCTCCGGGCTCCATGTCTCGATCATCGCAGGGCTTCTGCTGCTGATCTTCAACCAGACCCCGATCCCGAAGTCGATCTGGGCTCCCCTGGCGGTACTCTTCCTGATCATCTTTACCGTCATCACCGGCGCCCGACCCTCAACACTCCGGGCTACCACCATGAACAGCTTTGTCCTGATATTTTTCACCTACTTCGGCAAAAACATCGCGAAGTCTCTGCTCATGTCAATCTGTTTCGCGGCGATTGTAATTATCTGCTTCTTCCCTCCCGGATACGGCGGGCCTCTGATCCTCCCCTCGGCTTCATTTTTAATGTCCTTCTCCGCGGTCCTCTTCCTGGGACTGTTGAGCGGCCCGCTCGAGGATTTCTTCAACTTCAAACTGAAAAATCTCCAGAGTCTGGTGACGACCGCGGCCATCGCTATCTGGATCGGACTGCTCTTTATGAACCTGGGTAATCCCCTGGGGATTCTAAAAGCCAAGCTCTTCTGGGGAATGCTGATCGCCATCCCGGTGGCCTTCTTTATCCAGCAGATAATTCCGTTCACGCCCCGATTCAGCAAGATCCCGGGGAAATGGCTCAGAACTTTCATTGCCGCCCAGGTAGCGATCCAGTGCAGTATCGTCCCCATCTCTATGCTGATCTTCCACCGGATGTCGCTGGCCGCTCCCTTTGCCAACTTCATCGCCATCCCCATGATCGGGATCATCCTGCCGCTGGGTATGCTGGCTACCCTGATGGGCTTCATCCCATTGATAGGTATCTATGTGGCACTGGTGATCACGGCCGCCAACTGGCTGGGTATGCACTTCTTCATCGGACTGGACGCCTTCTTTACTAAGGTCTTCCCCTATCCCCAGGTACCCAAGCCGGGAGCACTGGTGCTATGTATATTCTACGGAATCGTAGCCTTCTTTCTATTCCGGGAGAAGATTATTCTCACCCTGAAGATGACCTATGTCCGGGTAAAGAACTCGATGCCGGACGGGGGATGCCGGATCCGGGTCTATGTCTCACTCGCCGCGCTCCTGGTCACGATCGTCACCATCTCCACCGGATTTGTCCAATCCAGCATCCCTGAACTCAAGGTCATCTATCTATCCATGGGCTTCAACGACGGCATGAGCACGCTGATCGAGGCCCCTAACGGAGATAATATCCTGATCGATGGAGGCGCCGAGAGCTGGAGCAACTATAAGAAACAGTACCGCTATAACAACCAGGGACAGAGAACCGTAGAAGAGGTACTCCTCTCGGAGAAGATCGTGGCATTCGACGCGGTCATTAACAGCAGCTGCGACGCCCGGGTCCTGGGCGGACTGAACTATATTATCGGTTCCAACGATTATTATATTAAACAGCTCTACTCGGCCTTACCGCCATCCAAGTTCGGGCCGAACGATCTTGACTTCAACCAGTTCGCTCTGGCTCTGGGCACGCCCTATCGGGAGAATCCTCTTTATTACTATCGACTCCTCATGCTCAATAAGTTCGACCAGGAAGGAGCCATGAAATTCATGACCTATCTCCGCAAGATCTCCGATGAGGATATGCTTGAGTTCTTAAAGACACTGCCGGAGAACCCGAGACTAAAGTTTGATCCCCGGACCATAACCGAGAAGGCTATTCAGGACTTAAAGGAGAAGGAAGCTGAAGCGCATGAAGAACTGATCGAATCCATCATCGCGACTGAGAAGTGGCTCCACCCGGAGGCAGACTTCTCCCTCGCGCAGGCGGAATCTCTGGCGGAGAAATGGAAACTGTCAATTCTCCCCCCCAACGATTATTACGGTTTTGTCTGCAACCTCCCCCAACCGGTCCAGTGGTTTGTCTTTCAGGAGAGAGGAGTCGTCAACGATATGGATGAGCTCCTCTCTTACCGGATGGATCTCTACGAGCATTTTGAGGAAGCGATCGGTTATGAAGCCGAGGATCCCGAGGAGAAGCTATACCGTGGTGAAGAGATGTTCCTCCAGTATCACCGCCTCATCTTCTCGGCCAAGGTACGGGATATCCCCATCAGCGCGGCGCGCCAGGGGATAGAAGTTATTCCCCCAGATCAGGTCGGCGGCAAAGAACTTCAAGCTGTAATCCTGAACCCGCCGGTTGAGAGAGTAACCGGAAAATATGTCAATGAGATAAACTCAGTCGTCGTTAAACTCCAGTACGGCGATGTCTCCTTTCTCTTCCCAAGCCTTATTAATAATGATGGTATGCAGAATATCGCCCAGAACGTGAACGTCAAGGGGGGCATACAGAGCACCATCTACTTAGCCCCCCAATTTGGGAAAGGCTCAAAAATCTTCGATCCGATTCAGCCGATTATTCTGGTTAAACCGAAGGTCGCGGTATTCCAGTACTCGGGCGGAAGTTTCGGTCGCGAAAGTTTGAAATTTCGAGAAGCTTGGGATTACTGCAAGGAAATCGGGCTCGAAGCCTACAATACCAAGAAACAAGGCGCGATTATCGTATATACCGATGGTACCGACTACCGGGTAGTTCCCATGATGGGCGAGAAGAAAAAAGCCGGAGCGCAGGACGAAAGTGTCAGTCAGACCGATGAGGTAGGAATAGGGATGTAGGAGGGAAGTGCCTAAAGTTGACGCTGCGCCCGGTTACACACACTTTCGGTCGGCGTTGCCAGAGAGAACACGTCAAGTTTAGAGTATATTAAGATAATTCAGAGATATATATTATAGATGCATTATCGAGAACGGATTATTTTAAGAAAAAAAAGTACGAACCGGGCTACTGCTAGTATTGATTCATTTACCATATTTTTCTATTGACAAAGAATAGAATAAAATAGTCTGCCCAACATATAATTTTAGGCATTTTAGGCATTTTAGGCATTTTAGGCATTTTAGGCATTTTAGGCATTTTAGGCATTTTAGGCATTTTAGGCATTTTAGGCATTTTAGGCATTTTAGGCATTTTAGGCACTTTAGGCACTTTTTTTACCCCGCTATAGTGGCGGGATTTAACAGCACAACGGTGTAAAACAACACCGGAAACCATCCCGATACGGGATATAACAAGAAGGAGGCCTCATATGCGTAAGGTCATCGCATTAGGACTTGTCGTAGCTTTCAGTTTGGCGGTCATATCGCCACTGCTGGCTCAGGAAAAAATTGACATCAACACAGCCAGCGCTTCACAGCTCCAGGCGCTCAATCGCGTCGGCCCGAAGACTGCCGCCAAGATTGTTGCCGAGAGAGAAGCCAATGGCCCATTTTCATCTCTGGCCGATGTTGCCCGTCGGACCAAGGGCATCGGACAGAAGACTATCGCCAAGTGGGACAATGCGGAATGCATCCCGCCGGCGGCCGAATAACACCACGGCATGTCAGCAGGTGCGGGGAGGAGAATATCCTCCCCGCTGCCTGCTTAGTCGGGGAAATTCCGACGTAGCAACTTATAAAACTAACTTTCTGAATGAAAAATACCAAGACAACATATCTGCCGGGCCTCCTGGCAATACTTCTCCTGGTTCTGTTAATCCCCGGTAGTAACGCCGGCGCCACTACCGGAAAAAACAATATTCTCACTGTAACCTATCTTGATGTCCGCCAGGGTGATGCCGAGCTTATCCGAACCCCGGATGGGAAGGTAATCCTGATCGATGCCGGACAGTCGGGAAATAAATACCGTCCTTTTGACGGAGGAAAAGACGTTGTCCTCCCCTTCCTGGAAGCCGAAGGCATAAAGAAACTCGATATGGTGGTGGTATCTCACCCCCATGATGATCACGTCGGCGGGATGGTAAGCGTACTGAGCAATAACAATATTTCAGTAGATGCAGTACTGGACTCCGGTCTGATTTACAGTTCCGGAGCATACGAGAAGTATATAGAACTTGTAAAAGAGAGAAAGATAAAATTTATGATCCCGAAAAAGGGAGAATTCCTTAACTGGGGCGACAGAGTTACCGCCCAAGTTATATATCCTCAGATTCCCCCGGAGAAAAGGAGCCATCTCTCCCCAAATAACAATTCAATAGTAATACGGATGGAATACGATGATATCTCTTTCCTCTTTACCGGAGACTGTGAGCATGAAGGAGAGATGGAGATTACCCACTCTGGGGCCCGGAATAAAATTACCGTTCTGAAAGCCGGGCATCATGGATCTGAGACCGCTACCGGTTCTGATTATTATTTCAACGCCGATCCGGAGGTAGTAATTCTTATGGTCGGCAAGAGAAATAAATTTCACCATCCCCATTGGCCAACCGAAAAATTACTCCGGGAGACTGGAGCTGATATATATCGTACCGATCATGATGGGAATATCACTATCACGACCGACGGCAAGACTTACGAAGTTGTTACCGCTGCCGAGGAGTAGCTAGACCTTGCGCGAAAAGCCTTTTTAACCACGAAGAACACCCCGAATTTTTCGGGGTAGACTGCATTCACGAAGAGATTTTTAAAAACTAAGAATCAAATATTGTAGTTCAAAAGAGTAAACTATCAGCAACCAACATTAATTTTAATGTACTTTCAGTAAGTTAGCGCCAAAGGCGATAACTTAAAGGGGAATTGCGAATGGATCCTCACATCTATTTTACAATCGGCGGCGTTGCCTTTATCATCTTCCTCCTGGTAGCTCTTGACCTAACTCGGCTGATAAAAAAGAAGGCCGGGGATTGGCAGGAACTGGCAGCGGAAGAAGATAAAGAGACCGATCCTCTGATGGAGGTCGGTAACCTGGGAGAAGTTGAATATGGGGAAGAAGAGATTCCCCCGGTGAGAAGCGAAGAGATCACCAAACTTAACCTCCCCCGGCAAGCCGAGATCTTCGATCATATCATTACCCATACCGATTGGGATGGGATCATCTCCGGAGCACTGCTCAAACATTTCTCCCCGTTGGCGAAGGTTGAGGTCACAAGCGCCCGGGGTATCCGGTGGGCGCTGCGGGCGCTGGCCAAGAATCCCGACAAACCACACCGTCTCTTCATTACAGACGTTGGGATTGCCAGCGAGAGCCTGGCTGACATTGAAGACGCCCTGATCGATCTCCAGAAAGCGGGTGTCAAGATCTACTGGTATGACCATCACCCCTGGAGCAATCTGAGCATCGATACTGCGGCACGGGATTGCGCTGATATAATCGTCAACCCGAAATTCAGAAATGCCGCCGATATCGTCTTCAAGCGGATCACCGGAGAGGATGATCCATATGCGGCCCAGTTGATGAGGCTGATCAACAATAAGCTCACATCTGAGGAGGAGGTCTGGGGGAAGAACTGGCGGCTCCTGATCCTGGCCACTCAGAGCGCTCCATCATTCGGAGATATCGTTGATCTGATCACCAAAATCGCGGGAAACAAGGCAATGTCGGTCAGTGATAAGTTCAAGATCAAACGGATGGCGGAGGAAGAAGTTATCTACAAGAAATTCGCCGAAGGGAAACACCGGGAAGAGATCACCCAGTCCGGGATGAAGTTCTTGGTGGTCGATCTTCGGGTCTTCCGCGAGGAATACGATACCAGCGGACAGTTAAAGAAAAAGTTCGCCCGGCATAATCCCCCCGCTTCCATCGGTTATGATATCGTCGAGCATCACAACCCGGATTTTTACATCATGGTTCTGAAGAACGATCGTCTCAGCATCCGAGGAGGCAGGGATAGAAAGTTCAAAGTAGATACGATCAAAGGATTGAAGTCTATTAAGGGAAAACCGTGCCGGATATCCGGCCATAGTTACGCGGCCGGGGTCTATCTGACGGTCGGAATAGCCAGCAAACTCAAATATATCTACAACTGGGCCTTACCCCAGGAAGTAGAAGACTTTATCGAAGAGCTTAAGACCAGGCTTTAAAAGAAGTGCCTAAAGTTCAGAAGAGAAGTGCCTTAAGTGCCTAAAGTGCGCTAAAGTGCCTAAAGTTGTTGCCTCGCCTGGCAGCTAGTTTAGCGAGAACTGCCAAGGGAAGCGATAACTTTCAACTTTAGGCACTTTAGCGCACTTTAGGCACTTCTTTTATAAACGGAGATAAATTCATGAAAAGAGCTATTATCATTGTATTGGACAGCGTCGGGATCGGTGAAATGCCGGATGCGGAGGAGTATGGAGACGCGGGAGCAAACACGCTGGGGCATATCGCCGAGGCCGTTGAAGGGTTTTCCCTTCCGAATCTGGAGAAGATGGGACTCGGGAATATCGCACCCCTGAAAGGGGTCCCCCCCTCCCCCGCCCCAACCGGTGGTTATGGAAAGTTGGGCGAAAAATCCCGGGGGAAGGATACCACTGTAGGACACTGGGAGATCGCCGGACTGGTATCGTCCACCCCATTCCCGGTCTATCCGGATGGATTTCCTGCCGACCTGGTTAAGGCATTCGAGAAGAAGATCGGCAGAAAAACTCTCGGGAACTACGCCGCTTCCGGGACCGATATTATCCGGGACCTCGGAGAAGAACATGTAAAGACCGGTTCACCCATCATCTACACTTCCGCCGACAGCGTCTTCCAGATCGCGGCGCATGAAGATGTAATTCCTTTGGAAGAACTTTATCAGATCTGCCGGCAAGCCCGGGAACTTCTCCAGGGAGAACACGGCGTCGCCCGGGTTATCGCCCGGCCATTTATAGGTGAACCGGGAAATTTCGAGCGGACATCTCACCGGCATGACTTTTCTTTCATCCCACCTTCCGATACCCTACTGGACATACTTACCCGGCGAGGATTTAAAACCTATGGTGTCGGAAAAATTTACGATATCTTCGCCGGAAAAGGCGTCTCCGAAACCGTCAGCATTGAGGATAATCAGGATGGTGTCGATAAGACCCTGGACGCGCTCAAACAGGATGGCTTCAGCCTGGTCTTCACCAACCTGGTTGATTTTGATATGAAGTATGGGCATCGGCGTGATATCCCGGGCTACGGGAAATCCCTGATGGATTTTGATCAACGGGTCCCTGAGATTCTTAACTCCCTCCGCCCGGAAGATATAATCTTTATCACCGCGGATCATGGATGTGACCCTTCCTACACCACACATACCGATCATACCCGGGAATATATCCCGCTCCTGGTCAATGGACCGGAGATCAAAGCCGGGGCAAACCTGGGGACCAGAGAAAGTTTTGCCGATATCGCCCAGACAATCGCCGAGTACCTCGGAATCCCCGAGCTTGACGCGGGAACCAGTTTTTTTTCTGAAATAACAGAAGACTAATTCGAACGTCGAACAAATAGCCCCAACGGGGTAACAGACAATAGCAAATGGCGTAAGCCCTGGTTCAACATAATTATTTTTTACGAAGTAAAAAATAATTAAGGAGCATAAATTATGATTATAGACAAAACTAAAATCCAGGAAACGGTTGATTACATCGAATCAAAGGTCGAGATTAAACCTAAGATCGCCATTATTCTTGGTTCGGGATTGGGCGCGGTGGTGGATCTGTTGGAGGACGCGGTCCATATCCCTTATTCCGAAATCCCCAACTTTCCGGTATCCACCGTAAAAGGCCACAGCGGACGACTGGCTTTCGGAACTTACGTTGGAAAAAGCATCCTGGTTCAGGAAGGAAGGGTCCATTTTTATGAAGGCCTCGGGGCAGAGAAAGTAATGTATCCCATTTTTGTCATGAAAGCTCTGGGTGTAAAAATCATCATCAACACCAATGCCGCTGGTGGAATCAACCCTGATTTCTCCGGGGGAGACCTGATGCTGATTCAGGATCATATTAACTTCATGTCCATGAACCCCCTGACCGGACCCAACGACGACAGTGTCGGTCCCCGGTTCCCGGACCTGGCGGAAGCCTATAATCCCGACCTGAATAAACTGGCCACCCGGGTTGCCGAAGAGAATGGAATTGAACTCCGGCGTGGAATCCTGGCCGCCACTTCCGGTCCCACTTATGAATCCAAGGCCGAGATTGCCATGCTGGGGAAGATGGGGGCGGATGCGGTGGGTATGTCCACCATCCCGGAAGCTATCGTCGCCTGCTATCTTGGGCTGCGCTTTTTAGGGATAACCTTCATCTCCAACCTGGTCAGTCCGACCCGGACCGAACCCCTCACCCATAAAGAAGTGACTGCGGCCGCGGCTAAAGCCAGTGGGAATCTGGCTAAGCTTATCGGCGAAGTTATAAAAGAGCTATAGGTTTAATCTGATCTTGGATGCAAATTGTAATTCATAATCCTGTGACAATCCTGCCGATAATAAATCCCAAATAACAAGCACCAAAATCCAAATAAATCACAAACCACAAATTCCTCAGCCGGAGGCTGATCAGCCTTTGGCTGAGATGCGTATATGTATTTTGGAATTTGAGGATAAAGTATGCTGAAGAATCCTGAGATATTTGAGAGGCTCTTCCCCAATAATAAACTGCCTGATACAATCCTTAATATCCTCTCCAGTATCTCCTTCTCCGAATCGGATCTCTTAAAGGCTTCCCCCTCAAAACTCACTCCGGCCTTCTCCCTCCCCGGGATGAGAGAACTTATTGAAGAACTTAACCGCGGGCTGACCGAGGGTATGAAAATCCATCTAAGGGTAGGAACCTCCGGAGATCTGATAGTCGCGGAAGCTCTCTTCTCCGCGATCTTCAAGAAATATCGCAGGCGGATCTTACCTTCATCCGATAACTCCCGGGAGATATACCCGCTTCTCGACCTAAGTGACCCGGAAGGAATCAGCTACCGAAAAACGAAGGATGGATCTCCCCTCTTTCTCTCCAATACCAGTGATTCCAATCAATATTCTCTTGCCGGATTGGTCTTCAAGCTGGGCGAGGCGATACAGGTTTCTGAAGAAAAGAACTTTGGAAAACAATACGTCGCGTTCGATCTAGAAACCAGCGGAAAAAATACCCGGAGTGACGAGATTATCGAGATAGGAGCGGTAAAGATCAAGAACGGGGAAGTGGGCGAGGAATACAATGCCCTGATCAAGCCTTCACACCCGATCTCTTCCGAGATTACCAATATCACCGGTATTACCAACAGTGACCTAAAAGATTCCCCCTCGATTGAAAATGTTCTTCCATCCTTCATGGATTTCATCGGGGATAGCGTCCTGATAGCCCATAATGTCGACTTTGATTATCCTTTCCTCAGTCACGCTCTTAAGAAATATCTGGGCAGAACGCTGAATAATGACAGCTACTGCACTCTGGTCCAGGCCAGAGCAAGGATGCCCGGACAAAGTCATCGGTTAGGGGCGGTAGCGGAGGCGTTGGGAATCGAACTGAAGAACTGGCACCGGGCTTCCGCAGATGCCAAAGCCGCCGCGTTGATCTTTCTTAATTTCATGGAAGAAGATAACGAACCCAAACAATACGCGTACTTCCAGAGGTATGTCGCCCGAGCCTGCCTGGGAACATTGGTTTCCGGTCTCCCTCTGCGCGGAGATAACGCCATCTTCTTCCGCTATGGACTCCCCGAACTTCTCTACGCTTTTACCGATGGGAAAAAATATCTCCAGAAGCATCCGGAGAAGAAAGAGGCGGTAGATGATGATCCAGTTGGGCACCTCAACTCCTGGAGCAGAAAAAAACGATCCCAGGCCGTTTATCGAATTTTAGAACTTAGCTAGAGCTTACTCGAAAAGGTATTTTCAACTTTTTGGGCTCAAAAAACTAAATATTCACCACGAAGGTCACGAAGAACACGAAGAGAAACAGAGAAAACTATAGAATTTTTCCTGTTTTTTCAAATTTCTTCGTGATCTTCGTGTCCTTCGTGGTTTTAATTATCTATATTTTACGGAGGGTTTGAATTGCAATGAAACTACGCGTTGTAATAGATCGGATTGAGGACGGGCGACTGGCCGTCCTCGAGATAGAAGGGGTGGCGGGGGACTTCATCTGGCCGGTTGAGTTTCTTCCGGAAGGCATCCATGACGGCAGTATCCTGAATTTCACTATCGAAGATAATCCTGATGCCGAATTCCGGCAGCGGAAGAAAATGCAAGAACTTCAGGATGAACTACTGAGAAGATCTCAAATTAAGAAATCCGAATAAGGAATGACGAAAGAATGACCAGCCGCCGCCCTTCGGGCTAGGGCGGACTGGCAAAACTAAAATGTCGAAGCACATACGCCAAGGCGCCTACGCAAGCCGCTCGCAAGCGCTCGGATGCGATGCAGGCGCATTTGGACATTGGGATTGGGATTTGGACCTTCCTTCGTCATTCCTCATTCGGATTTACTCATTTCATAGATAATCCCCGCATAACCGACAAATGACTCATTGGGGTAGATGTCATAACTGGTTAGATATTGAATCAACCTCCCTTCATTCGCTCCCATCTCCCGGGCGAAGGATAGAGCCGCGACCGCACCTCCGGCTGAGCAGGCGGACTGATTTCGGGCGGCATGATCGAGAGCGGCTTCCGGATCCATAGCTAGAAGGCTATCGATAAATCCCCGGTCATTAACCTCCTTGACCCACTTCAGCGCCTCTTCCCCCATCCCCGCTGGAGAAAATCCGTAGTTACTCCCATAATGAGTTAGATCGGTTGAACCGATTACCGCGACGGTTCTTCCCAGACTCTCCGCGGCTTCTTTGATAGCTTTACCCAGTACGATTGAATCAGCCGATGGCGCGGCCCGGAGGGAGAGAGCCCGGGATCCCGGGAAGAGATACTTTATGAATGGGAGCTGAACCTCAACGGTATTATCGGCAGACCGGTCCTCACTAAAAGAAATCTCTGCTAATGTTTCAATCACCCCTAAAAGTTCTAGATCGGCCGGGATAATCCCCAGCGGGGTCTCATATTCCTCTTCCATAGCAGCAATAATACCGTCGGAGGGACTGAGGTGGCCCCCAACTACCACGATAGTACCGACCGGATTCCGGATATGGAGAAGAACCTCCAGGGCAATCCTCCCGGAAAACTCCCACCCGGCGTGAGGAACCACACCGGCAATACCTTCCGGGTTCTCAATCGAGGTGGCCCCAGCCAGATCCCGAAGATAGCCTTTTATTGTCTCCCGGGTCTTCTCTTCCGTCCCCGGGTACCACCCCGGAGGCAAAACTCTTCGCCTGATCTTCATTCTACCTCTCCATGTATCAGTTAACGGTTGACAGTTGACGGTGGCCTGCTCCCGGCAACCTGATTGTCACGTCCTGATTTAAAGTTGTCACTTTTTCTGGTTGCACCACCCCGACCTCCCCCCCTTTTTCAGTCCACGAATTTTACCCTGCGATGACCGAAGGTCATTTTGCGTGGTACACGAATTTCCACGAATTGCTTCCCTCGTAGCGAAGCGGAGACATCGAACATTTATGTGAGATGCCTTGCCTCACCCCCTTTTAAGAACTACGAATTTCGCCCCCGATTACAACTTCGGGGCGGAGAAATTACGCGAATTTGAAAAGGTCGTTCGAAGTTCGGCGTTCGGCGTTCGACGTTCGATGTTCAGTTTTTAAGCCGCCTTCCGCCGCCCCGTTCGATGTTCGAAGTTCGGCGTTCGGCGTTCGATGTTCAGTTTTTAAGCCGCCTTCCGCCGCCCCGTTCGATGTTCGGAGTTGGAAGCTGTGCCCACCGTAGCTTTAGCGAAGGCTGGTTCGACGCCCTACCCGCCATAGCTTTAGCGAAGGCTGGTTCGAAGTTCAGATTTCCCTCTTAAGCCATTCCCTCCTCCTCCCTGCTTCTCCCTTCTAATCCCTACTCTTCCCTCCTCTTCCCATTACCCATTCTCAAATTCACTCAATCAGTTTGGTCTCTCCCTCCGTATCGATCACAAGCGCCTTCTTCCCGATCCAGACCATCGCAACTCCACCGTGAAAATCTGTGGCAGCGTCAAATCTATCCTCGGTCATCAGCTGTCCTTTTTTATCGATATAACTCCACCAATCATAGAGCATTATCCTGGCCAGGCCGCTTGAAAAGGGAAATGCCTTGTCAAATAGTGAGTCAATAACGCCCTGTCCGTTCTTATCTATATAGGGCCTGTCCCAAAACCCGGAATTTTCCATCATTCTTTGTGGGGATATAAAAACCCCATCCACCAGCTTGAGCGAAATTGTCTATTCCGGAGCAGGTCCGATCAATTTAGAATGATTTGACCAAT